>ENA-OSAE01000234-OSAE01000234.1-marine-sediment-metagenome-genome-assembly--contig:-NODE-234-length-35114-cov-839.467469_pt1 | contig 35114 bp, 37 predicted proteins | sample MGYA00237870_ERZ529317 | MGnify/ENA primary metagenome ERZ529317 (study PRJEB26369, sample SAMN03142812) | marine sediment metagenome | biome: marine; feature: borehole; material: sediment... | reverse complement strand
GAATGCCAATGATGGGGTATGGAATGCCAATGGGAATGATGGGCTATGGGATGGGATACTGCCACTGACTGCTATTGACCACATTGACTCCCTTATCCTTACACGAGCAAAATTTTAATTTTTTAACTACCTGATTCCTGAATAAATCACCAATTCTAAAGAGCAATCGAAAGTTTTAAAAGTAGCCGGGATATATTAAACAATGCCATAACCATGGCTTTTTTCAAAAAAATAAAAAAAAGTGATACATCATGATGCAGGATAAGATATATAAAGGAACTACGACAGTTGGAATGATTTGCAGAGACGGGATAATCTTGGGAACTGAAAAAAGGGCAACGATGGGTAACTTCATAGCAAGCAAAAGGGCTAAAAAGATATATCAGATTGCAGACAGGATTGCTCTGACAACTGCAGGGAGTGTGGGTGATGCTCAGTTTCTCTACCGCCTTATTAAGGTCGAAACAAACCTCTATGAGATAAGGAAAGAGAGAAAGCCAAGTGTTAAATCTGTCGCCACTCTTGTATCCAATATTCTGAACCAGACAAGATACTTCCCCTACTTCGTTCAGCTTTTGATAGGGGGAGTTGATGAAAGAGGACCTTCAGTGTTCTCAATAGACCCCATAGGCGGAGCAATTGAGGAGAAGGATATTGTAGCCACAGGTTCCGGATCGCTCACTGCCTATGGTGTTCTTGAGGATAGATATTATGATGGAATGTCAACAGATGAGGCGATTGAGGTTGTTATAAGAGCTATATATAATGCTATAAGGAGGGATTCAGCCTCTGGAGATGGTATTGATGTTGTTAAAATCACTCCTGATGAATATTTGCAGCTTGAACCTGAACAAATTGACAAGATTATAGAGAAATTCTCAAAGAAGTAATTTCAATTTTATTTTTCTCCATAGTTACAGTTAACTGGCTGATAGGATGTCTGTGAATGAGTATCTTTCAGAACTTAAAGAAAAAATTGTATCGTCCTTACCCCGTGGTGTAAGAGTCAGGAATATCGAGTTTGAGGGACCTCAGCTTGTAATCTATGTGGAGAATCCACAGGAACTTGCAGAAAGTGGAGATATAATAAAAAAGCTTGCCAAAGACCTCAGAAAGAGGATTGATATCCGTCCCGATCCGAAAAGTCTCAAGCCACCCGAAGAGGCAAAGGAGATTATAATGCAGATTGTACCGGAAGATGCACAGGTTTCATCCTTTTTCTTTGATCATGAGAATGGTGTTGTGATAATTGAGGCGGAAAAACCTGGTGTGGTTATAGGAAAGCAAGGAGCAATGCTCAGGGAGATAATGAAGGCGGTGGGATGGAGCCCAAAGGTAATGAGGACACCACCCATCAGATCAAAGACTGTTGAAAATGTCAGACAATTCATTCTCTCATTCAAAGATGAGAGAAAAAAGATTTTGAAGAAAATCGGTGAGAGAATACACCGTGGAGTTTTATACGATTACAAGTGGGTTAGAGTCACATTTCTCGGTGGTTCCAGAGAGGTGGGGAGAAGCTGTTACCTTCTTCAAACACCTGAGAGTAAAATTCTGATTGACTGCGGTGTTAATGTGAGTAACATCCAGCAGTCTCCCTTCCTTAATGCCCCGGAACTGCAACCTTTGGACTCAATTGATGCGGTAGTTGTTACTCATGCCCACCTCGACCACTGTGGCCTTGTACCGATTCTCTACAAGTATGGATACAGGGGACCAATATATCTCACACCACCAACCAGAGATTTGATGGTCCTTCTCCAGCTTGATTTTATCGAAGTTGCAGCAAGGGAAGGAAATCCAACCGTATATGAGTCATCCTATATTCGGGAAGCTCTTAAACACACGATTCCAATTGACTACGGTGTTGTGACAGATATAAGTCCCGATGTCAGACTGACTTTCTATAATGCCGGACACATCCTTGGGTCTTCTATCGCCCACTTTCATGTTGGGGAAGGGCTTTACAACATAGCCTTTTCAGGGGATTTCAAGTTTGAGAGGACAAGACTATTTGACAGGGCTGAAACGAACTTTCCCAGGCTTGAGGCGCTTATAATGGAGGCTACTTACGGGGGAAGTCAAGACTTCCAGCCAACAAGAAAGGAGGCTGAAGAAGCGCTTATAAAGGTTATAAATGAGACTGTATCGAAAAGAGGAAAAGTGCTAATTCCAACTTTCGCAGTTGGTAGGAGCCAGGAAGTTATGATGGTTCTTGAAGAAGCTATAAGAAACGGGAAGATCGAAGGTGTGCCTGTATACCTTGATGGAATGATATATGAAGCAACAGCCATCCACACGGCCTATCCTGAGTATTTGAACTCAGTACTGAGAGATATGATCTTCCATCATGGTATGAATCCCTTCATATCAGAGAATTTCATTGCAGTTGATTCACCATCAAAAAGGGCGGACATCATAGATGATGAATCTGCTTCGATAATTCTTGCGACTTCAGGAATGCTCAATGGTGGTCCTGTGATGGAGTACTTCAGGCATCTATCAGGAGATGAAAAAAACACGCTTATATTTGTCGGTTATCAGGCTGAGGGAACTCTGGGTAGAAGAATTCAGAAAGGGTGGAAGGAGATTCCGTTTACCTCTAATGGAAAAAGAGAAGTTGTCGAAGTTAACATGCGTGTTGAAACTGTAGATGGTTTTTCAGGACACTCTGACAGAAAACAGTTGATGAACTATGTTAGAGCCCTAAGCTCCAAACCGGAGAAGGTAATAACAGTTCATGGTGACGAGTCGAAGTGCATAGACCTTGCTTCAAGCTTGTATAAAACCTACAGGATAGAAACAAAAGCTCCGATGAATCTGGAAACCATAAGATTTGTCTGAAAGGAAAACTATGATTCCTGTAAGCTTTTTTGGGTTTTCTAACTCTGGTAAAACCGCAGTAATCTCTGAAGTCGTAGCTATTTTGAGTGAAAGGGGTTTCAGAGTCGGAGTTATCAAACACTCTGACAAGAAAATTGAGATGGACATAGAAGGTAAAGATTCGTGGAGAATATTCAGGTCAGGTGCAGATGTTCTTGTCCTGTCTCCTGTAAAAATGGCTTTTCAAGCTCATACAGGAGAGATGAGTCTTCATGAGCTATCTGATTATTTCAGAGATTATGATGTTGTTATTGCTGAGGGTTTCAAAAAAGATTTCCTCAAAGGTGTGGCGGTTGTAAGAGATGAGGCAGAATTAATAGAGCTGCTGAGAGTCTCAAAAAAGAATGATATTTTGCTGGTGGTCTACACAGGCGATGAGGGAATTGAAGATTTCAGGAAAAAATGCAGACTCATCTTATCACATGCGGAAGTTGTTTCCTCTTCTGATGTGGAAAAGATTTCAGATTTTGTTCTGCGGTTTTCTGGAATCAAAGTTTAACACACAGGATTGAGGATTGATAGCAAATTGCACGAACTTTGGCAAAGGTTTATTGAGGTAGAGATAAATTATCCTTTATGAAGCTTATATGCACAGCATGCTCAGAATCGTATCCATCGGATTTGGCTGTCCAGAGGTGTTCCTGCGGAGAGCCAGTTGAACTTGAGTTAATTCGTGCATCAATTGAGCATGGAAATGTGTGGGAAAGATTTGGTGGCTTTTTTCCTTACCTGAGCAAAGAACACATCAGAAACTTTTCACTCGGAGAGGGTAATACACCGATTGTTGAAATACCGAGCCTATCTCAGCAATTGGATAACCAGATTTTTTTCAAAAACGAGACTCAGAATCCTACCTGGTCTTTCAAGGATAGAGGAACTCTTACAGGAGTTGTGAGAGCGGTTAAGCTTGGTTTCAGCAGAATAGGAACTGTGTCTACAGGAAACATGGCTGCTTCTGTTTCTGCATATGGTGCGAGAGCGGGGCTTGAGACAACTGTTCTTGTCAGACAGGATATCCCTGAGGAGAAGATATATCCTATTCTGATCCATGGTTCAAGACTCATTGAAGTGGATGCACATTTCGGAGAGATTTATCGAAAGAGTCTGGAGATAGGGGAGAGAAAGGGAATTTACTTCATCAATTCTGATGATCCCTTCAGAGTGGAGGGGTACAAAACAATAGGTTTCGAAATAGCAGATTACTTCAGCTTTAATCCTGAAATTGATTACATAGTAGTCCCTACAGGCTCAGGAGGTCTTTTAAGGGGCATAATGAAGGCTTTCAGGGAATTGAAAGCATCTGAACTTATAAGAGAAATACCAGAATTCATTGCTGTTCAGGCAGAGGGATGTTCACCAATAGTGAGTGCCTTTGAAAAGGGACTTGATGAGGTTGGGAGTATTGATAATCCAGAGACGATAGCCGGGGCAATAGCCGATCCATCGCCACCGAGTGGAAACGAGATCCTCAGGATTCTTAAGAAGGGTGGAAGAGCCATAGCAGTATCTGATAACGAGATTCTTGAAGCCCAGGATATGCTTGCAAGAGAGGGTTTATTCGTTCAGCCAGCCTCTGCTGCATCATTAGCAGCTGTAAAAAAACTCAGAGAGGATGGAATGAGAGATAAAAGAATCATCTGCATACTTACAGGTTCTGGACTGAAAGTACCCTCTGCTGCAGAAAAGATCGTAAAAAAGAGAGAAAAATTGAAAATCCAGAAAACTTCAATTGATAACCTTGAGAAAATCCTCTGATATTCCCAAAACACTATTTACTTTCTATTCTACACTATTCTACAACTTCAGCAAATCCGTATTTTCTCAGAACCCTTACTATTCTTACCGTAACCTCGTCGTTCATTTCCACGTTTGGAACAAAGATTACGTATCCATCTATTCTTGCTATTCCATCACCTTTTGTCCCCACCGCTTCTATTGTGACGGTTCTAATATCCCCTTCACTGACGGGGGGACTTCTCTCAAAATTTCCGAAACTATCCAATTCTATTACCTCCAAATTCTGGTTCAGATGATTTGTTTTTCAAGCTATATAAACTTTTGGTAAAATAGGGATGCTCAGGTGAGCATTTTCTTTATCACTTCAACAAACTCTTCCCTTTTGATGGGCTTAGGAATGACACTCCTCGCTCCAGCCTCAAGCATCTCATCTCCTTTTTCAGGAGCATAGGCTGTAATCCCCACAACAACAGCATCAGGGTTAATTCTTTTGATCTCCTTTGTAGCCTTAATTCCATCCATCACCGGCATCTTGATATCAATCAGAACGAGGTCAGGAAAATGGGATTGATACAGTTCTACTCCTTCTTTCCCGTTGGTAGCTTCAATTACCTCAAACTCTTCTGAAAGCATTGCTTTGTAAATTTTTCTAAGCAGATCATCATCATCCACTATGAGAATTTTTTTTCTGGACATACTATGATGCTTATTGTGATAGTTATTTAAATAATTTGAAATCTCATCATCATAAGTTTGGAAAGGTTAATGTTCTGGCGAAAAAAGTTCTGATTAATGCCAATCTTCACAGCAGACATTAAAAAAATGGAAAAAAGAGATGTAAAGAGCCTCATCAAAATACTGGAAGGATAGAGACAGCTATAAGAGGGAAGGTCAGCAAAATAGCACTGAAAAACATCGGCGACACGAGAGCACTTTCACACCACATACAGCACTTGAAAATGATAAGCGAGTATGTTAGGTGAGCAGCAAAGATTCACGGGAAAATCCAGATAAGTTCGACATCATGATGATAATGAAAAACTTTATTTATTAATTACAGAACTCTAAAATATCGCCAGATAGAGTTTACTCAAAGTGAGAGGTGAGTGAGATTACTGAAAAAGATATGAAAAAGAAAATTAAAGATAAAATTTCAAAGATAGATAAAGATGAGATTGATGTTCCTGAAGGTTTAATGTACAGCAGTTTTGATTCAATTCTACCATCTGATAAAAAAGAAACTGAAACCAAACCTGAAACAGATGAAACTGAAGTTAAAAGGAAAGATGATGAAGTTATTGGGAAGTCCCAGATCGAGGTTGTTGAAGAAACTGGTTCTGAAATAGAGGCTCAGGTAATTGGAGTGGAAGAAAAAGAGAGCATAGTGGAAGCAGAAAGAGAAATAGAAGATACTCCTGTTGAAATGGATACAGTCGAGATCTCAGTTTCAGAGGACACACCCTCAGAGGGAGAGAAGATACTGGATTCAGTTGAAAAAGAGATAGTTGAGACCAAAGATGTTGAAAAAATCAGACTTCCAGAGTTTGTGGAAGAAAAAAAGGTTGAAGAAGAGAAAATTGAGAAGGAGGCAATAGAGTCAATTGAGAAGGCAAAGGAAAAAAAGAGTGTACTAACCGGTAAAAAAGAAAAGAAAGCAAAAAAGAAAGATAAAAAGAAAAAGAAGAAAAAAGTAAAGCCTATTTTCGAACCTTACAATCCGGAAGAGCACGGAGAGCTTATTGAGTACTCTCCTCCTCCTGGTTGGGAGATAATCGATGAATACTGGATAAAAGAGCATTACTCAAAAGTTTTCATAATCCACAATGAACAACATCATGATGAGAGGTATGTTGTTGTTGAACCAAAACTAAACCCTTTTGAGATAGAAGTTTACTACGAACTTAAAGCTATTTTGAAGGATGAGCTTGAAAATATAGAAATTGAAGAGGGGCAGCTAAAGGAGACTGTTTTGAAAGAACAGGTTGATATGCTTATAAAAGATATCGGGATTTCGCTTACACCTCAATCATACTACAAAATTCTTTACTATCTGATAAGGGATATAGTCCATTACGAGAGAATAACAACTTTGATGGAAGATAAACTCCTCGAGGATATTTCCTGCAATGGTTACAACATCCCGATCTTCGTTTTCCACCGCAACTACACCAACCTTGAAACCAACCTTGTGTTTGATGACCCATCAGAACTAGATGCCTTTGTAATTTCACTTGCCCAGAGGTGTGGGAAGCACATTTCAATCGCTGATCCAATGATCGATGCCACAATGCCGAATGGGAGCAGAATTCAGATGACACTTGGCAGGGAGGTTACAGATCATGGCTCAACCTTCACGATAAGAAAATTCAGGGAAGAACCTGTTACACCCGTTGATTTAGTTGCATGGAAAACTTTCTCAGCAGAGGAGATGGCTTATCTCTGGCTCTGCATTGAGAATAAGAAAAGCTTGATTTTTGCTGGAGGTACGGCAAGCGGTAAAACAACATCAATGAATGCTATCTCCCTTTTCATCCCGAGAAGAGCCAAAATTGTCACGATTGAGGACACAAGAGAGATCATGCTCCCCCACGAGAACTGGATTCCTGCAGTTACAAGAGATGCTTTCCATGGTGATAAAAGCTCGATTGACATGTATGATCTGCTCAAAGCTGCACTGAGGCAGAGACCAGAATTCATAATTGTTGGTGAGGTTAGAGGCATAGAAGCTTTAACCCTTTTCCAGGCGATGAGTACAGGACATACAACATACTCAACTCTGCATGCTGACACAATCAGTGGGGTTATTCACAGACTTGAGAATCCTCCAATCAGTGTTCCAAGAGCAATGATTGAAGCTCTTGACATAATCAGCATCCAGGCTCAGACTTTTGTTGGAAAGAAAAGAGTTCGAAGGAATATGGAGATAAGCGAAATTGTAGGACTCGATCCATACTCAAAAATGCTCAGAACCACAACGGTTTTCCAGTGGGACCCGGTAAGAGATGTGCATAAGGTTATAGGAGCCTCCAAGACCCTTGAAGATATAAGAAAGTCCAGAGGATGGACTGTAAAGCAGCTACAGAAGGAACTCGAAAGAAGAAAGCAAATAATTGAGTTTATGGTGGAGCACAACATAAGGGATTTCAAGAGTGTTGCCAACATTATCCACGCCTACCAGAGCAATCCTGAAAGGATTCTTGAAAAAATGGAAATTCGTATAACTTAGGTGGTTTTATGCTAAAGGAGGCAAATTATCTCAGCTATATTGGATACAAGCTTTTTGGAGACAGAATAAGAAGAGAGAGGCACAAATATTACTATCTTGAAAAATCTCTCAGACAGGCAATGATTTCCATGCCTCCTGAAATGTACATTGCTTCTGCCCAGATTATATCCGTAATTTTCGGCATCATTGGAGCGATTGTTGGATTACTTACTGCATATCTTGTTGTTGAGATTGTTGGTCTGCCTGATGTTCTTTTTCCAATAAATCTTCCCGAGCCCATATACACATACTGGATGATATACCGCCCTTGGGTGATCGCCGGTTTTCTTGCTATACTCATAACGGTAATTCTTTACTATATTGGCTACCTCCTTTTCAAAATTTATCCTTCAACTGTGATAAGCGATAGAAAGAGCAAGATAAACAGAGTTTTACCACATGCCATAACCTACATGTACTCCCTCAGCCGGGGAGGGATGAATATAGTTGAAATCTTCAAAAGTCTTGCTGAAAATCATGAGGTATATGGAGAGGTATCGGTTGAGATTTCTAGGATTATCAGAGATATGGAGCTGCTGGGTAAAGATTTGAGAACAGCCCTATCAGATGCCATTGATCTCTCACCATCTGAGAGTCTGAGTGAGTTTTTCCATGGATTGATAACAATAATAGACAGTGGTGGAGATATCACGAGGTATTTCGAGGAAAGAGCCGAATTCTACTTGGAAAGAGCAAAACAGGATCAGAAAAACTTTCTCGAGTTTCTTGGACTCATGGCTGAGAGCTACATTACTGCCTTTGTTGCAGGACCACTTTTCCTGATAATAATCCAGACAGTTATGGTCGTCATGGGACAGGGAAATGATATAGCTCTGTATGCGATAATATACTTGGTTATCCCGATAGGTTCTTTCTTCTTTGCGGTTGTAATCAAACTCCTGACCCCAATTGAGGAATCATCAGTTCCGAAGTTAAGGGAGAGTTTTGGTGTTATCAAGAAGTCAGTCAGAACTGAAGGATATGAGAATGAAATAAAGAAACTTCACAAAAAGCTGAAATCGTGGAATTTCAGGAAAACCCTCAGAAGTCCTTTAAGACCCATAAAGGATAGACCCGTTTACTCCTTCATATTCTCCATACCGCTTGGACTCCTTTTCATGTTCTACGGATTTATGCAGTTTCCCTACAGGCTGGGAATGGATTTTCTCTACTGGCTTTTCTATTTCGATGACTATCTCTTCATTTCCCTTGTGATAATATTTCTGCCCTTCGTGATTTTCTATGAGGCGGGAAGAAGGAAAATCAAAACTGCCCTCAGACTCACCCCGGTTTTCCTGAACAAACTTGCATCCGCAAATGAGAGCGGAATGCCGATTTACAGAGCAATAACAATGATTGCAAAATCTGATACAAGTCCTCTGAGAAAGGACATAATCAAGATAAAATCAGACCTTGACTGGGGTATAAGTCTCAATGATGCACTTGTCAGGTTTGCCAACAGACTGAGAGTTTTCGAACTCTCAAGGACAATAACACTTTTGAATGAGGCGTTGAAGTCAACAGGCAATGTTACAGAAGTTCTTATGATTTCCGCAAAGGATGCATCAAATGCCGAGCTTATGAGAAGAGAGAGGCTCACGAACATGTTCATGTATGTAATCATAGTCTATATAGCCTTCTTTGTTTTCATAGGGATTGTTTACATCATTTCAACAACTTTCCTTTCAACACTCGCTGAAAGTGCTGAAAAAGTTTCACAGGCGGGTTCTTCAGGATTCACTATGCTACAGGGAATAAACACCGAGACATACAAAAACATCTTCATGCATGCCTCTGTTTTCCAGGGGATATTTGCAGGAATAGTTGCAGGAGTCATGGGGGAAGGTAGCATCTCTTCTGGAATAAAGCATTCACTGGTGATGCTCATCTTAGCTTATGTGCTGTTTACGATATTTATTTGATTTAAACCTACATTTTTCTCAGAGCTATTCCCACTCCTGTGAGAACGAGAGCCATTCCAATTAGCTGAATGGTTGTGAATGTCTCAGCGAAAAAGATTAAGCCGAAGAAAGCTGCTGCAATTGGTTCTACCAGAGCAAATATCGGACCTTCCGAGATTTTGCAGTATTTGAGACCATAGTTGAAGAGGGTGAAAGCAACTGCCGTTGGAACAAGACCGAGGCCCAGAAGCCAGAATATGCTCACATCACTGAAAGGAAGGGCAAGAGATGGAGATAGGATCAGTGCTGAGAGTCCAAGGTATGCCACCGTGACCTCTATGGATTCCATTTCTGTTCTCAGTTTTTTCATGACGAAGAAATAAAAGGCATAGCTGAATCCGGCAATTAAGCCAAAGAAAACACCTTCACTCAAACCCCCTTCAGGCATGAGCATCAGGAAAAGCCCTACAAGACTGAGAGGGAGAGCTAAAAAGACTTTTGGGCTGATTTTTTCACCCATAGCATAGGCTATTAGAATCACATATACCGGAGCCATGTAAAGAAGTAAGGCAGCAGTTGCAGCCGGAATAAGTTGAATTGAGGCGATATAGGATGATACAAGCATGACATTAATAATAGCCATGATGAAAAGGAGTCTTTTGTTTCCTATTCTGATTCTCCTCCCAGTTATAACTGTGAAAAGAAAGAGGAAAAGGAAACCAAAAAAGAACCTGAAAAATGATGTCTGTATGGGACTGAGGTTGATGTTTCTTATGAAAATAGCTACTGAACCCATAAGAATGGCTCCAGCTATTACAGAGGTTATACCCAGAAGTTCCTCGATTCCCTCTCTTTTCATAAGATCTTTTGAAAATATCGGAATAAAATATTTGCCAGTGATAGCTGTTAGCAAAACTCAGAAAATTGACTGTGAGACTGTATCCGGGGAAAGGAGGTGGGCACGCCTCGGGTCGATTCGCTTTGCAGAGGGTTGCTCAGGACACCCTCTCCTCCCCGCTACCCCGATAGCGCCGAACGTCCGGAGTTGGCCTGCTCCCTTCCGGGCCTGAGCCGGTCCCTCCGGTAAATACTGCTGACAGCCCCTCCGGGCAGCCATGCAGTAACCGTCAGCCCATCGGGACGGGGACTCTGCGAGGGTGAAGAGAGCATACCCCTCTGCTCCACGAACCTCCCCTCGGCTTCGGCTCCCGCATATCGACGGTTTCGGGTTACAGGCTACGCCGAACAGCCCAGCCTAGCCCACCATTTAAAATTACCTATGGAGGTGTATTAAAGTTTGCGGATTTGAAATCAAAAGGAATTCATGAAAGATATGTTATAATTCTCCATTTTAAATCTAAATATCGAAAAATTCAATGCAGATGCCTTTAAGTATTATAGCATACAAATAGGGTTATGGCAGACATATCAGCACTATTGGGCAATATTATATCCAGTACAAACAAAGTAAAAATTCTGGAAATTTTGAGGAGAAAGAATGCGAGCCCCGAATACATCGCCAAGCACATAAGAATTCCACAAAAGGTTGCAGAAGAGCTCATTGAGGAATTAGAAGCCGATGGGCTTCTGAGTATTGTGGAGGGCTCTTGTCATATTACGGAGCTTGGAGTAGAAGTTCATAATCAACTCAAGGGGATAAGGTAACGGTGCGTTAAGGTTTTTTATCCATTGGGTCAAGCTTTAAAGGTGAGAAACTCGGTAAACATCAGGGAATTTGAAGATGGTAGTGAAAAGGTTTTTGTGGTAAGGGATTTTGTTGAGGTGAGAATCCCGCTTGAAAAATACAGACAGATGATCAAAAGGCGGGATAAGGAATATATTATTTCCTTCGGTGAGCCAAGGAGAGTATTAAGCCATATAACAAAAAGAGAACTTGTTTTTGTGACCAAAGAGAGTGGAATCCCTCTTATGGGAAGTTCAGCCTTTGGAGTCATAGATAGAGGAACGAATCTTCTTCAAATTCGTCCTGTCTCCGGTTGCAACCTTCGATGCATATTTTGCAGTGTTGATGAGGGTAAAAACAGTAAAACAAGGGTAACAGATTACATTGTCGATCCGGATTACCTTTATGAATGGGTTAAAAAAGTCTCAGAGTTTAAAGGAGATGGCATTGAAGGGCACATCGACGGACAGGGTGAACCCCTCCTCTATCCTTACATGACCGAGTTACTAGAACAGCTAAACAGGATCAAGGAAATATCAACGATTTCCATGCAAACAAATGGAATTTTGCTCTCTGAAAGAAAATTTGAAGCTATAGAGCCTTTTATAACGAGAATAAATCTCTCAATAAGCTCTCTGAGAGAGGAAAAGTCATCCATGCTTGCAGGCATTAGATATCCCGTGGAGAGAGTTAAGAGGGTTGCAGAGATGATTGCTAACAGTAGGGTGGATTTGCTGATCGCTCCTGTATGGGTGCCGGGTATCAATGATGAGGATATTGAGGAAATCATCAGATTTGCTCTTGATGTTGGTGCTGGCAGAAAGTATCCGCCATTGGGAATTCAGAAGTATATACCCTACAGATTTGGAAGAAGACTGAAAAATGTAATCTCGTTTACAGAATTTTACCGAAAGCTTGAGGACTGGGAGAAGGAATATGGAGTGAAACTTATTCTGAAACCAGAAGATTTTGGGATGCACAGAAGAAAGCGTTTTCCACATCCATTCAGAAAGAATGATAGAGTTGATGGAGTGGTGATTGCGAGAGGTAGAATGCGTGGCGAGATGCTCGTTGAGTCTTCAAACAGAGTTATTACTGTGAAAGGAGAGTATAAAACTGGCAGACATATCAGAATGAAAATCGTAAGGAGTAAGGATGGGATCTTCATGGGTGAAGTGATTGATTAAATCCCTTAGATGGACATTTGTTGGTGGAACAGGCATATGTGCTGATATGCAGATTGATATGTATGATGTTCAGCATGCCCATAAATTTTTAAAAATCTGAAACAAGTACTGGTTTTCGAAAAATGAAAAAGTTTAAAATTGCAGACACAACCTTAAAGCATGAACCTGATTTTATTGGGGGCACCCGGAGCGGGTAAAGGAACTCAGGCTGAGATGATAGTCGCAGAATATGGCATACCACAGATTTCAACTGGAGATATGTTGAGAGATGCAGTCGCAAAGGGAACAGAGCTTGGAAAAAAGGCAAAAGAATACATGGATAAAGGAGAATTGGTGCCTGATGAGGTTGTAATCGGGATTGTCAAGGAGAGGCTTGCCCAGCCAGATTGTGACAATGGTTTTATCCTCGATGGATTTCCCAGAACAATCAAGCAGGCTGAGGCTCTTGATGAGATTTTGAAAGAGCTTAACAAGAGCATAGATGCCGTGATAAATGTGGCTGTACCGGAGGAGGAAATCGTTAAGAGAATCGTGAACAGAAGGACATGCAGAAACTGCAAGGCGGTCTATCACCTGATATATAATCCACCAAAGGAAGAGAATAAATGTGATAAGTGTGGTGGAGAGCTGTACCAGAGGGATGATGACAAAGAAGAGACTGTTAAAGAAAGGCTGAGAGTTTACAGAAGTCAAACCGAGCCTTTGATCGATTACTACAGCAAGAAAGGGCTTGTTTACAATGTTGATGGCACAAAGCCGATTGAGGGAGTCTTTGAGGAGATAAAAGAGATTCTGGAAAAATTAAAGTGATGCTGTATCTCAGGCTGCAGTTCGAACGAGCATTTTAAACGGCGATTTAAACGAATATCTCCTGAATAACCTTTCCATACTTTTCTTTTTTGATTAGCCACTTCCTTATTCTATCCATCACCTCATCATGATTCCTCAGAAAATGGCTTCCGTTTACAACCTTCAGGAAATATTTCGGTTCCTTTGCTGTGCTGTATAGATTTTCACCATCTTCAAATGGAATTATCTGGTCAGAGGATCCATGGACTATAAGTTTGGGACATTTCACATTTCTAATCCATGTTTTCGGCTCATAGATCTCCATCTCCCTTAAGAATCTATCTTTAAAGGATTCAAAATCTCTGAGCCCTCTGAGGACACCCCTCATTTTGTTGTGAGAGTATATCTCTTTTAGCATATCTTCGGTTATCGAATCAGAGCAGCAGGGTACTCCGACAATCACAAGATTGTTCACATTACTGCTGTTTGCCGCAACATAGGTGGCAACAACTCCACCCATGCTGAAACCGACCAGACTCACGGATGTGAATTCACTGACGATAGAAAGCAAATCTTTAACCCAGTTCTCTATGCTAAAATCACCTTTGCTTAAACCTGTTCCGGAAAAATCAAAAATAAGAGAGTTCAAGCCATTCTCAGCAAAACGCTTCGCAATCTGATCATAGCCTTTCTCAATTACTGAGCCTGCCTCGTAGGGAAGCCCGTGGCAGAATATGACAACATCCTCAACATGAACTCTGAGATGCTTTCCAGAAAAAACGGTATCGATCTTCATGGCAACCTATCTGGAATTTTTGTTAATTAATTTTCCTAAATTTTCAGATGATGCTTTACCTTATTAGACCCACAAAAAAGGGTGAGAAATGATTGATTCACTTTGTAAAGGGATTAAACACCTACAAGTTTCTCAAGCTCTTCAAGATCTTTTTCAGTCTTTTTAATTTCTTCTCTTTTCTTTTTGACAAGCTCGGAAACTATTTCTTTGATATCCAGTGTAAGTTTGTAACTTTTCAGGGGCCTTCCTTTGCCCTTCTTTTTGAGTTCTCTCTCCTTTATCCAGTTCCATTCCTTCAGTTCCTTCATTGCAAGGCTAACCTCAGGCTGTCTCAAATTGGCTGCTCTCTCAATATCTCTTGATATGGCTTCTCCTGATTTAGAGAGGAAAACAACTACTTTTGCTATATTTCTGTTTAATCCTGCATCTGATAGGAGTCTGACGATTTTTTCCTCTTTTTCAGTGAATTCTTCCACCATCAAACACACCTCACGACGATGTTAAAGTTTAGTTATACTCACAACTATATAAATATTTTTCCATTAACCGATTTATTTAAATATCACGAATTGTAAAAATTAGGGTAAATTCCATCAATCAGGCAAAGGAGGTTAATTATAACCATTCTTAATGAATAGCGTGAAAATAAAATCTCTTTTTTAAAACCAGTCAATTGATAGTCATGTTTGGTTTAATATAATTTGCTCGAGATAAGATTTTTGGTTGAGATCATGAAAAAAGGGTGATTCTCTCAACATATTTTTTATAAATTAAACTTTGGAGTAAAATCAACATTCAGCAAAAGTTTAATATCCTGATGGTGCGGAGATAGAGAAAGGGGTAAGCAAGGTTAAGTGGGTTGAATCACCAATCTCAACATTAGAAAGCCGAGGTAGCCTAGCTGGTTGGGGCGCCTGACTCATAATCAGGAGGTCGGGGGTTCGAATCCCCCCCTCGGCACTTTTTCTGGGTTTACGAATCCCAAAGAGCTTATTTTTCAAAATAGATACTTTACAGCAATTAGGGATCCAAAATATTTAATTTTTCTGACTTTGCAATCTCTCTCAATTTTTTATCAAAGGTTACAAACTGATCACATCTTTCCTGCTGGCAAGTCAGGATTTGAACCGCATCGGCGACATAGATATGATATGTAAATATGAGGCGTATGCTTTCAGCTACGATATTACCAAACAATGGTATAATCCTGAACAAACCCATTCTCACCATTGTTTCCATTTCATTCTGAAGTAGATTAAAAGTATCCACAGCATTCAGAAGGGCTCTCCGCTCATACTTGTCGAAAACTACGGAAGCCTCCGCAATGTTCCACTGGGATGTAACGAGTATTAATTCATCCCTGTATGCCTTATCAAAAAGGGAATCAATTTTTTCAGATCCCTCTTCCTCAACGTATCTCTTCACAAGAGCACTTGTATCTAAATATACCTTGGGTTGAGACACAGAATCCACCTCGAACTCAAACTTTGTGATGGTGATCGATAGGTTATCTAATCTTCTTGAGTTATCTACCTTCTCTGATGACTCTCACAACTTCCTCAGCTTTTGCACCCCTCTTCCTGATTTTTGGTATATCCTTTGGTGAAATTATCTCTCTGCTTAAGTTTAATGTGGATGCGGTCTTTTTGAGGAACAGTATCCCGGATATATTCTCTAAGGATTTCTCAACCATGCTGCTGAAAGTCTCTCCAGCGAGTTCTTTTTTTATCTCATCAACTATGTCTTTGTTGAGGCTTAAGGTAACCTTCGTTTTTACGGACATATGTATATATGTATATCTGTCAATACTTAAAATTTTTGTAAGATTGATCGGTTCTTGCTTTTCCTGGGTAAAAAGTAAGTGTTTAAGTCACTTACAACGAATTGCACTCCGTCTTCTGGAGCACACTCCAAAGGTTTAGTATTTTCATGATTTTCTTTAATGATCTTCATTTCTTCTTTGGGTTAATCAATGTACTTTTTCAGATAATTTCCTCCAATACCTCAACTTGGCTAATTTTGGCCTCTTCAAACATTTTATTTATTTTTTGGGTATTCTAAAACCCTTGCTACTTCTTTTAAGATTTCTTAAGAAATGTAAACCTCAATTTTTTCTTCTTCGAAAAGAATAACAAATTCTTTGGACGATATACTGCTAAAAAATATTGAAAGCCAGACATTTGTGTCTATAACTACTTTTGTTTTCTATCCCCACTAAACGACCTCCTTAATAAGTCTATCAACATCGATTCTCCTCCTTCTCAACAATTGCTGAGATCGTTCTGAGGCACACCAAGCTTATCTACTCTTCTGAAGATAATATATCATCCTTTATGATGACTGTGAGCTTTTTATTAGGTCATATCTAAAACTTCTCTGATATCCGTTGGTATTACTATGTCCTTTTTTGGAAACATTGACGATACTTTCTAACATTTTCCATATTTATTGGTAGAACCTATATAATAAGTATGTTCTACTTTATTTTTATGATATAGAGAGGTATTATATATATGTATCTATTAAAACAGTTTCCACATCGTTCGAGAACATTCCTACCACGATCAGATGATCATCGTTCTTACCTGGAGATAGATCTACAATTACGGACTGATTGCCAGGACCTGTAGGATTTTGCCCATCTTTAAAATACCACTGGGTTCCAACAGACAGAGAACCAGTGTAGTTGACATAGACAACATCATTTACCATCATTCTAACACCTTCAAGATACTCGATGTCGGGACCCCCATAGAATAGAACTGTAAAATCATCTGCTTTTTGGTCAACCAGTTGAAAAGTCACAATGTAGGAATATCTGGGTTTCTCAGTTAAGCCAAGACTCATAGCCATAACAAGTGTGGATATTACTATCACTATCGCTATCACAAAAATTGTTCCAATAATTGGACTTACACCTTTTATGTCCAGATTTATCACCTTATATTGTTATAAAAATAAAAAAAATTTAGACATATGTATCCAGTATCACCTGGGTTGTTCCATCCAAAAATGTTGCTGTTACCACAACATGATCTCTTCCACTTGTTCCACTACCAGTACATGTTAACGAGCTACCTACTGTTGGATTAGTCGTACTGTTTGTACAAGGAGATGTGACATTGATATAATCCACACTCTGATGATCTGGGCCGCCTTGGTATGTTATAACAATATCACTACCCTGCTGTGAAGCAGTCGCAGAAACAACATATGTCTTCTTAACATTGCTCCCCATTCCAAAGACGAAGCTGGCAATCACTGCAGCCAGTATGACCGTTATTGCCACCATCAGTATAACTCCAATCACTGGCGATACAGCCTTTTCATCCCTCCTAAACATCCTCCTTTCACCTCCCATTTTTTCTCACAATTATCATTATACAATGCCTATATAAACTTTTTCTAAATCACATGATATGGTTGTAAATTTTTCGATTTAAGTGTAAGATTTGTAAAAATTAAGGTTGTTCATTCAGTATTCTCTGTATGTTATAATTAGTTATTATTATCTACCACCTGAATATATTCTCATTTTCTCAAGATTTTCCAAGCTTCGATGAGAATCATGCACCCCCCTTCACCCAAGCCCTTTTCCCCGAAAGGGCAGTTAGCCTTTGCTCTTGATTCATAGTCTGCAGCCCTGATAACTCCTCTTAGATAAGCCAGACAAGAGTTTTTGTCACTTAATCCTCCCACTTCCGGGCAGGATTCAATCTCTGCGATGAGAATTATTTTATCTGCATCCTCGGATTCCCTCTCACTAACATTGGCTTTTGCCCCGTGAAGCATGAGCACTGTGTCTATCAAATCTGCAGGAGTTGTTACAGAAAGCTCCTTAACGATCCTTCTACCCTCTTCCTCCCCATACTCGAAAGCCACAGCCTCAAGCACCTTCACAGCCTGGGGTATCTCAAGGGTCAATCTCTGGATAAAGCGGTGAATAAAGGCTTCTCTTTTCTCCCTGCCAAGCTTTATGACTCTCCATTTTCTGGCAATTCTCTTTCCCCGTTCTTCCATCTTTATCACTCGTCTATTTCACAATAGAATAGTAAATTAGCGATATTCCGGCTATTTGAAGGATTATCGAACCCATCAACACGTACTCCATATCAAATCCGAAGTTGCTGGATATATAGAGTAGACTGGTCAGAGCTCCTCCAGTTATCAGAAAGAAGAAACCTGTGGAAAGCAAAAGAAGAAATTTCTGTTTTGTGTTCTTGTAGGCATCATATAGATGGATTATAAACGCTCCTCCAAGCATCAGGAAAAATATAGTCAGAATGTTCACCCAGACCATTTTATCACCTTTCTCATAATTTATATGCTATCTACCTCTGGCTTCCAGGCATTCTCTTTATATCTGGTTGTTGCCAGATAGAACTCAAAGCTGTAGACTCCTTCCGTATCTGAGACTTTATTGACTGCCTCCTTCAACCTCTCGAGAGTTGAGGCTCTTATCTTAAGTACTAAGTTGTGACTGCCGAGAGACTCGTAAATCTCGAGTATATTTTCATCGTTTTTCAGTTTCTCCACAACTTCTTTTATTCTTTCAGAATCCACATCAACAAGGAGAAATGCTGTTGCACAACCAAATCTATCTGGATTCAGCAGTACGGTAAATCGATCGATGTACTTTTCATTCAGAAGTTTGTTTATCCTCTTGTGGACTGTTGATATTGCCAGCCCTGTTTTATCCGAAATATCAGCCAATGAGAGCCTTGAATCTGTGACTAAGTGTCTCAGAATTTCGATGTCCCTTTTATCCATGATTTATCAGGATGACAATCAAATAAAAGATTTACCAAATTGATGCAAAATTTTCATGATTATGAGATAAAACGAAATTTTTTATCCTTTTCTGTCATCCATCTGATATCTTCTAATTGCCTTCGGGTCCTTTTCGCTGCAATCAACCCTAAATCCTGTAGATATTAGATAATCATGACTCTTTTTCCCCTTCCCATGGATTAAAAGCTCCAGCAAATCACTCTCCTCATCAATATCAACACTTGCATAGAATGAGTCAAAAACACTTATCGAAAGTCCCAGGGTCTCTGCAGCCCTTATATGCTTCATAAAGCTACCATAGTGGTATGAAACCCTGAATTCGGGATTTCTTACCAGTAGAAGATTTGTCCCGCCTTTTCGTCCTGGTGAGATTACAACATCTCCTTCAGTTTTGAAGAACCTCAGAAGTATTTCAGAGTTCAGTAAAGGGAGGTCTGCCATAACAATCGCAACAGGTGATGAGTTTTGAATGAATGAGTTGACAGAATCATCGAGTTTGCGCTCATCCACTACAATCTCCACACCATCAAAAAGGTTACATGCCATCTCGGTCTCCCTATCCGGAACTGTAACCACTGTCCTGAGTTTCAGTTCATTCAGGGCAGAAAGAACATCTGAGAGCATGCACATCGCAAGCTCTCTTCTTTCCTGAAGAGAGAGACATCCAGAAAGTCTTGTTTTTGGATTTTCAAGTTTAAATGGTATCAGAGTGGTTATCTTTTCCAGTTCCATAAAAGGTTAAGCGGTCTGAGGGGCTAATAAATTTAATCTTTTAGACTCTACAATGAATTCAGCTTTCGACAACCTTATATTTACTCGTGCCATCTCACTTAAAGGTGGAAAGCATGCAGGATTTAATCTGCAAATTCGTTTATCTTGATGGCAGAGAGATCGGTGAGTCTGTAGATGTCCACAGAGATAGACTGATTGTCAAGGTTGGTGGGGATTTTATAGCCATTCCTCTCGACAGGGTTGAGAAGGTGGAAGATGAAAAAATATATCTCAAGCAGTTTGATGAAAAGTCAGCAGAAAAAGCGGGACAGGAATGGTTTGAAGAAAAATCCAAACCTGTTTCAATTGAAGAACTGAAAATTTTCGGATTTGGTGAGGTAGAAGAGGTAGGTAAGGCAGAAGAGGAACATAAAAGCAGATTCTCTGTTGTTGTAAAGGAGATCGGTGAGCCGGGTGAGGAAGTTGGAGTTCTGGGTGATGAGAATGATGTCCCTGTTGATGAGGAAATGAACAGAGAAATCACCAAAAAAGTATCTGAAATGGGAGGGGAACAATCCAAAGAGACATCCGAATCGTCAGATGATAGAAAGGATGTGAAAGATTCGGAAGATGGAGATATAATAGACCGCCTCTGAACAGGTGGGTTGATGAAGGAGTACAAGCAGGTAATCGTCGTCAGAGATGACTTGAAGCTGTCACGGGGTAAGCTTGCAGTTCAGGTGGCTCATGCGTCCATAATAGGCTATGAGCGGGCTCCCAGAAAAATTGTGGAAGAATGGAGGATTGGAGGTCAGAAAAAAATTGTTCTTAAAGTAAAAGATTTACAGGAAATGATGCTTTTGAAGGACAGGGCTGAAAAAGCGGGACTCATCACGGGAATAGTAAAGGATGCAGGGCTCACAGAAATTCCACCGGGGACAATTACCGCCCTTGTTATTGGTCCTGATGAGGAGAAAAAGATAGATAAAGTTACAGGAGAACTACCTCTGCTGAAATGAGTCAGGGAGAGAAGTCTTATTTTAAAAATTTGAGATTGGAATTCCTGTCTTAAATTTTTGAGTATTTCCCATCCCCTTCTTTGCTGCATCTTTCCGGTGGATTTCATATGCTCTTCCTATTTTCCAGCTCCAGTCTTGTCTCAGGCTGAGATGTGAAAACCTTAAAATTCCAGTATTTTAAAATAACTCCAGCTCAAAATAGCTCCGGCGCCTTTAAAAATTAAACATGCTTGGCGGGTGAAAAATGGTTGATGTAAGGGAGATAGAAAGAATTGGGGAAAGAAAAGTTGGTATAGAAGAGTATATATCAGACACTCAGGGCATAGGAGGGGTTCTGAGGGAAGAACCTGATTATTTCCAGGTCTTTGAAGTAGCTGAGCTTCCTGAGCTGAATGATGATGGAAATTACCTTGTTATAAAGGTTAGGAAGACTAACTGGGATACCATTAACTTTGCCAGAGTTCTCTCAAACAGACTCAGGATAAGTCAGAAAAGAATAGAGTATGCCGGAACAAAGGATAAGAGAGCACAGACAGTTCAGTATTACTCCATAAAGAATGTTGATGAAGAACTGATTGAGAGGCTTGAAAGCACGAATATAAAGGATTGTGAGATTCAGGTTGTTGGAAGGACAAGACGGGGTTTGAGGCTGGGTGATTTGAAAGGTAACTTCTTCAGAATAAGGGTTACGGATGCAGATGCAGATGAGGAAGCTGTTAAGGCAATACAGCAGGAGCTTATGGAGAAAGGAGTCCCGAGTTATTTTGGAATCCAGAGGTTTGGAACCGTGAGATATATAACACATATTGTAGGGTTGCATGTACTCAGAAGAGACTATGAGGAAGCTTTCTGGACATATGTGGCTCTACCCTTTGAGTTTGAAAGAGAGGAGGTTAAGAGTATCAGGGAAGAGCTGTGGGGGAGCAGAGATGCAAGATATGGTCTGAGAGAGCTTCCAGCCTATCTCAGGTATGAGCGCAATCTTCTTCAAAAACTGATTGAGGAAAAAAGCGAAGAAAGAGCCCTTCTTTCTCTTCCCCGGACGCTCAAAATGATGTTCGTTCATGCATATCAGTCCTATGTCTTTAACAGACTTCTGTCTTACAGGATAAGGGAGTTTAGAAGTCTTAAGGCTGTGGAAAAGAAGGACTATGTTGGATTTGTTTCCATGGAGAATCTGAGCTTAGATGAGCTAAATCTGGATGGAAGAGTTGCAATCCCAGAAAACGATTTTACTGAGGCTGGAGAGCACTGGGATAGAGTTAATTTCCTGATTGACAAAAATATGGCTTTTCTTGCTCTACCACTCCCGGGATATAAAACTGAGGTAAATCCCGAAAGCTGGTGTCATCCGGTAATGATGGAGATTCTTGAGGAAGACGGAGTTTCTCTGCAGGACTTCAAACATAACTACAAAGAGTTCTCATCATCAGGAGAATTCAGACTTGCAGAGATACCGATAAACTTTGAAATGTTTGAGTTCTCTGCATATAATAATAACACTATGGATTTCAGTTTTTTCCTGCCAAAAGGATGCTACGCTACCTCCCTTCTTAGAGAATTCCTGAAAGATTCTTAAAAATCTTAGGAAGGTTTTAAGAAAATTTGTATAACACCGAATATAGATAATAGGTACATAATCTTTCAGATATGTTTTTATCTCATTGGGTTAAGAAAAAGTTCAGGTGGGTGTGATGTTCAAGGGAATTAAAAAGATTCTTGTTGGGGGCGAAAAAGAGGGTGAGATTCTCGAACTATTCAAGGAGCATATAGAGAAGCTCAGCGAAGCATCGGAAACTCTGAGGATAGCTATTGAGAGTGACGATGCATCCCTGAACTATGAAATATGTGAGCTTGAGAGAACAGGAGATATAATACGAAGGGAAATAGCCCTCAGACTTTATGAAGGGGCCTTTCTTCCGGGAATTAGAGGAAGTTTTTACAGGCTGGCTGAGCTGATTGATGAGTGTCTCGACATGGTTGAGGACACATCAGTCTATTTCAGCCTTATTCCCGGAATAAATCCGGAAATCAGGGATCTATGTGTGAGGGTTGCTGAGATAAACTGTAAAATGGTGGATTACCTTTACGAGGCTTTCAGCTCTCTCGAGACAGATGCTGACCTCTCAGATAAGACCATCAGGATAAGGGCAAAGGAACAGGAAGTTGACGGGTTGAAACATCAGATTAACAAAAAAATGGCAAAAGTTCCCGTAAACTCCTTCTGGGAAGGAATAAATCTGACAAATTTCGTAAACAGCCTAGTTGGAATAAGTGACAGGATAGAAGATGCAGCCGACATGATTCAGATACTGAATGTCAGTCTTAGGTAAAAAGGGTGAATATGAGTCTTAGGTAAAAAGGGGGATTAACCATTTTTGAACTGATTCCCTTCCTCGGTGCTGCATTCATAGCATTTAGCATAGGCTCGAATGACACATCCAACTCTTACGGAATCTCTATTGGATGTGGAGTTCTGAGCTTTAAAAGGGCACTTTACCTACTCGTCTTCCTCGTCTTCCTCGGGATGGTTCTTCAGGGACAGAATGTGATGAGGACGGTTGGAAAAGAACTCGTGAGTTTGAATGTTGAGATTGTCAGTATCTCGCTTTTAATCTCCTCAGTTGCAATAGTTTTCTCAAACTGGAGAAGGGTTCCGGTTTCAAGCCATCAGGCTATTGTCGCCAGTCTTGTTGGTTCTGGCCTTGCCTATGGTATGAGCGTGGACTATGGCACGCTTATGAAAATCGTCGAATCCTGGCTAATCTCACCACTTGGAGCTTTTTTCCTCTCAATTGTGATTTACAGGTTGATGGAAGTTACCCTTTCAAAGCTCCCTCCCCTCAAGGCAGAAGTTATCCTAAGATACCTGCTTCTGATGAGTGGGAGTGTCATTGCCTACAATACAGGAGCTAATGAGCTTGCGACAGCCTTAGGACCTGTCGTTTACTTCGGTCTTCTTACGCCGTTACAGGCTGCTATCATAGGAACAGCTCTTCTATGGACTGGTGCCTATCTTTTGAGTGGAAGGGTGGTTGAGGCTATTGGGAAAGGCATCACATCTCTCGATCCTTATTCTGGTTTTGCAGCCCAGTTTGGAGCTGGATTGAGCGTGCTGCTTTTCACAACACTGGGTATGCCTGTCTCAACAACCTATTGCATAATAGGAAGTATAACCGGTGTGGGTATGCTGAAAAGTACAAAAACAGCAAAATCGCCTTTTCTAAAGAATATTTTACTTAGCTGGATTATAACACCTGTGATAGCTCTCACTCTCGCTTTTTCCGTCTCAATTTTGCTCCTTTCATTCTAAATTTAACCTTGCTTTAGAGCAGATAGTTCTCAGCTGATGGCATGATTCTATTATAATTTCGGCTATGACTTTATTGTAGAGATGTAAAGAGAATTCAGGAGAACTCGAAAAAGGTTTATAATTCTCCAGTCTAAATTTACTCATGGAACATCCTATACTTCAGGTGGCTCTTGACCTCCTGGAGCTTAAAAGAGCTATTGAGATAGCTGGAGAAGCAATTGAAGGTGGTGCTGACTGGCTGGAAGTTGGAACACCTCTGATAAAAAGTGAAGGGATGAATGCCGTCAGGGAGTTGAAGAAGAGGTATCGAGACCACAAGATAGTTGCCGATATGAAAACAATAGATACAGGGGCAGTTGAGGTTGAAATGGCTGCGAAAAGTGGGGCAGACATCGTGATAATTCTGGCTGCAAGCGATAATCCAACCATTGAGGAGGCAATCAGGGCAGCAAGAAAATACGGCTCTGAGATTATGGTGGATATGATAAATGTTCCTGACCCGGTATCAAGGGCTAAGGAGCTTGAAGAACTGGGTGTAGATTACATAAACTGCCACATAGGTATAGATCAGCAGATGATGGGGATGGATCCGATAGAGCTTTTGAGCGAGATGGTAAATGCTGTCAGCATTCCCGTCGCAGGTGCAGGAGGTCTGAACGCGGAGAAAGCTGCGGTATGTGTTTCAAAAGGAGCGAAGATAGTTATTGTCGGAAGCAACATTGTGAAATCAAGAAATGTAACCGAGTCCGCCAGAAAAATCAGAGGAGCCATTGACGAGGCGTGGAAGAAGGGAATAATCGCTGAAAGGGATAGGAAAAGCGTGGAGGATGAAATAAGAGAGCTTTTCATGGAAGTATCAACACCGAACATAAGCGATGCCATGCACAGAGCAAAGGCGATGAGGGAAATCTATCCGATTAATCGAGGAAAGAAGATTGTCGGGAAAGCTATTACCGTGAACACAATGGATGGTGACTGGGCTAAAACTGTTGAAGCAATTGATGTTGCAGGTAAGGGAGATGTGCTCGTTATCAAATGCTCCGGGGATACTGCTGCAGTCTGGGGTGAGCTCGCTACTCGAAGCTGCATAAACAAGGGGATAGAAGGTGTGATTATTGATGGGGCTGTAAGGGATGTGGACGATATAAGGGATCTCGGGTATCCTTTGTTTGCAAAAAGGGAAGTACCAAACGCAGGAGAACCAAAGGGATTTGGAGAGATTAATGTTAAAATTATCTGTGGTGGTTTAGAGGTCAATCCCGGAGACTGGATTGTAGCAGACGACAACGGTGTTATGGTTGTTCCCAGACAGAGAGCTTATGAAATTGCCAGGAGGTCCTTAGAGGTTAAAAAGCATGAGGAGAGGATAAGAGGGGAGATTGAGGATAGAGGAAGGACTCTTGCAGATATAGTAGAACTTTACAAGTGGGAAAAGGTTCAGTAAAAATTTGGTAAAAATTGGCAGAGATTCAGTGGAAGGCTTAGGGTTTAGTCCTAAGGATTTATCTCCCTCTTGTTTTTCTGCTACTCTTCAAGCGACATCAGATTGAACATTACTCTTTCCACAATCTCCTGAGAGACGAGGGTATGTTCATTGCAGAGCCTGTTATTGCAGTTAAATCATAGCTTTACATAATTCAAAATACCACCTTCCTCAACCCAAGTTTACAATTGATATCTGATATAGCTATCGATAGAAGTCTCAGGCAAGGAGTCTAAGAAGTTCAACCACAGCATCAAAGGTATATTCATCCGGTATTTTGGCTGAAATACCATATTTTATGAGTTCGGAGAAAGTTGGTGGTCCTATTGCTATTGATTTATCCTCAAGACTTTTTTTTACTTCTTCTTCAAGACCAAGCTCCTCAGCCAAGGAGAAAAAGCTTCTTACCATCATTCTTGAGGAGAAAACAACATAGTCTAACTCCCCATTAACAATTTTCCTGATTAGCTCTTCCTGGTCTCTTCCGTGCTGGTATTCTATTCTGTAAAGAACACATTCGGTTACCGAGGCTATTTCACCGAGCTTCATAAGTATCGGATCGCCCCTATCACTCCTGAAAATTGTAACTCTTTTCCCCTTCAGCATCTCTCTGAATTCTTCATAAAGGGTTTTTGAGTCGAATTTTGATGGTATAAGGGGATTAAACCCATGTTTTTCAAAGATTTCAGAAGTTTTCGGGCCTATGCAGATTAAAGTAACATTCAGTCTTTTCAGCTCTTCAAGAGCTGTATCTATCAGGATTTTCGCTGAAGTCTGACTCGTTACAATCGCAAAATCAAAATTTTTATTAAGATATTTGAGCGGGTTTTCTACTCGTGTTAGTCTAAGAAAGGGGATGGAGATAACATTGAAACCTGCATCCCTGAATTTTTTTTCTGTTCTTTCAATGTACTCTGCAGGTCTCATTATTGCCACATTCACCTTCAGGCATATGACATAAGAGTTTTTATTACTTTTGTAACTTCTGTAGCTTTTACCATCTTTACTTTTATTGCTTCTGTAACTTCTGCAACTTCTGTAACCCAAATTTTTTATTTCCTGTCTCATCAGCCCTACCATGGATGACCGAATCTCACCTTTCAACTCTGCTGTTGAGGGTATCTTACTTTTTCTGAGAAATTTTCAGATTGTCATTCCGGTTTACCTGTTAATCTTTACAGGCTACATGTTGGTCATTGCAGCGATTCTAATGATAGTGCCAGCAGAAAAGATTGAGGAGTTTGGAAACTACAGCATCTCTGAACAGGAAAACATTCAGAGGGAAATTGCAGAAGAACTTGCCTCCTACTTCATAGCCGATATTGTAAGAACGGCATCAATTCTGCTTCTTTTCGGATTACTTGTTTTCGTTATACATGAATTTGACACCGCTGGACTCTGTGCCTCTTCCATTGAGATTTCTAAGACCGGGAAAGCCTCAATAGGATTTTTCTTTGAAAAAGGATTTCTCTACACGATGAAAATGGTCTTAATTGATCTAGTCGGAATTCTGATTGGCTTCGCCCTTATATCTCCGGTCATCGCTTTCAGCTACTTTGGCTTTCCATCCTTTGCCCTTGAATATCTTCTCTCGATTGTCCTAACAATCCTCATGCTTCTTCTAACTTTTGCCAGATTTCACATAATAAAATGGGATGCTTCACTCTTTGAGTCAATAGCAGTGGGAACGAGGATTCTCATAAGACATCCTCTGAGTGCTGGAGTCGTCTTTATTGTATGGTTTGTGATTTCACTCCCGATAGTATCCTCTTTTCTGCTTTTCCCACCCCTGATAGTGTTGTTCCCCGTGGTTATAGCACTCTTTTATGTTATGATGGGGAACCTTTACATGAAGCTCATAGTCTCAGAATTCAGTGATGTATCTGAATAGTTCTGATCTTCTTCTCAATTTTCTCCTTTTCAAATCTGTCGAGGCTTGATTGCTCAATCACCGAGCTTAAAAACTGAATTGTCTCATCATAAACTCCTGTATTGACAGGAAAGGGTACCCCATCCTTTCCACCTAAGGCGAAGGAGTACTTTGCCGGATCCTGTCTGTCATATTCGGAGTTGTATATGAGATCTGCAATTAGAGCAAGAGCCCTTACAGTTGCCTTTCCCATGCCCTCAATGAGGAGAAAATCCTCAAAGCTGTCAACATCAAGATCATATGCCCTCTCAACTGCATTCCAGTTGAGTCTTGCAGGAACAGCGAAATCAAAAATCACTCCCCCAAGTGTTGATTGGCCTCTGGGTATTTTTTTAACTGAGATGAGCTCCACATCTTTTTTCAAAGAATCTGGTGATTTTATGATGTCAAGAATCGTTTTTCTACACTCCTTACTTTTCTCAGAAACAAGATTGATCACATCCGCCTCCTTTCTCACCGATATTATTCCACTGTGGACATCACCGCTGAGTTCAACATCTCTCAGTTTTGACGGGGCGAAATGGTATCTTCTGGCAAGCTTTTTCTCGGCATTCATTCCCTGCTGAATTACTGTAAAGTAGTTTTCCGAGAATATAACAGCATGGTGATAGAGATCGTAGCCATCCTGAAGTGCATTGCCGTCTATTCTGGCTGAGAGTTTGCTGTTTCTCACAAGAAGCTCCACATCAACATCAAGCTCTTCAGCATACTTTTTTATATGTTCAGGTGTTTTTCTTGCTTGATTTCCCTTTCCACCAGCAATCCGTATGTTAAAATCAGAACAGTTCAAAACAGACTTTAACACACCTGTCATAACTGTTGTAACACCTGAGGAGTTCCAGTCAAAGCCAAGAACATTGGAAAATGACTGGAAAAAAATGGGATTTGAAATCCTCTGAAAGAATTCCTTTTCGCCGAATTCATCGATTATAACAGAGATTATTATTTTTGAGAGCTTTTTCATGCGATTAAGGAGCCAGAATGGAGCTTTCCCTCCGTGGAGGGGGAGATAGATAGACTGGGTTCGGAACATATGCATATTTCTCGCTTTACTGGCTTAAGACTTTTGGGTACCGTAAAAGTTATCTCCCCGTTGCTTGCAAGACCCCATGCGAAAGCATGGGGATACGAGGGGGAGGAGGGTGGGTAAATAACTTCATTTTCACGCCACTCGAAAATCAGAATAATGCCAGTAAAAAATATCGAAGAAGATGAAGCAAACCTTGCAAAAGACAATCAAAATACCAGTTTCACAAGCAATAACTCAGGAAAAGCTCAGCCAGCTCACCAACCTAACCGCTCGCTTAACATATGCAGTTCAACTGTTTCTTGATAGAATAATCGCAGACGACATAACAACAGTAAAGGATGCAGAGAAGTTCCGCAAGGAGATAGAGGCCATTACCAGCTTACCATCAGCTTATGCTCAGACATGCAGAGATAAAGCATTATGGATGTACAGATCTTACAAGAAACTTCACAGAGAGTGGCAGAAAGAGGTTGTTAAACTTGAACGAAAGATTGAGCGATGTATAGATAAGCATAAGCGTAGAAAGCTTGAACACAAACTATATCGATTGAAGAAGAGAGAACCATCCTTACCAACCATTATGGGTAAAATTCCTGTTGTGTTTGACTATCGTGTTGGCTCAATCGAGTTCTCTTATTCAGCTAAGGAGTTCAAGCTCTGGATGAGGATTTCAACGCTTGAGAAGGGTAAGAGAATTGACATCCCTCTTCACAGTTACTCTTATGCTGAAAAACACCTTAAAAGCTGGTCGATAAAATCCTTCCAGATTGTTTGGAGGAGCAAGCTTAACCGATATGAAGTTCATGTTGTGGTTGAAAAGGAGGTGGTAGTTAAGCCTGAAAGATTGGTGGGAATAGATTTGGGTTTAAAAAGGATAATAACTGCATACGAACAAGGAGGGGAGAACCGTGTTCTCCTCCTCTCAAAGGAAGAATGCAAAGAATTCTTCATTCGGATGAGAAGATTAAACAACAGAATAGGCAAACTGCAAAGATTGAGAAAACACAAAGTTCTAAAGAAACTAAAACACAGGAGAAGAAACTATGCAAGCGACTTCCGCAGAAAGCTTGCTGTTGAAATAGCCAAACATTTCTCTAACTCAATTGCTTTCATAGGTCTCCCTAAAAACATCAGAACAGATAAACACCACAAAGGTTCTGGACATCGTAAAAACAGAAAATGCATAAATCACTGGGCTTTCCGTGAATTTGCTGAAATTCTACAAACAGAGTTGATGGAGAATAACAACATAGCAATAATCGTTAATGAATGGCTGTCAACCAAAACCTGCTCTGAGTGTGGCTCAAAGAAGACAGAGATTAACGATAGACATTTCAGATGTTTGAATTGTGGTTACAAGGGAGATAGAGATGTTAATGCTGCCAAAAATATTCTGAAGAAGGGTTTGGAAAAGCTAAACAAAACTAAAGTGTCCCGTAAGGGGACGGGGGCTGTCGTGAACCAGTCCGAACTACCGATGATAGGGCTGAAGCCCTTGAAGGTAGAAGCTCCGTAAGGGCGGAGTAGTTCACAATGCAATCACTTCCGGGTGAGGAAGGCAAGATTATGGCTGATGAATTGAAAGAAGAGGTGGATGTAGAGATAATACCGGATTCCTTTGCTGGAAAGATCTTAAAACAGTGTGATTTTGCTGTTGCTGGATCTGATTCATTTAACCATGAAAGGTTCGTTAATAAAACAGGAACATTCATTCTTGCAGTACTCTGCGAATATCTCAGCAAACCATTCGTTGTAGCGTCATCATCCTACAAGTATGCTGATTCCCTCCTGACAGTAAGAAACATCTTTGAAATCACTCCGATGAACATGGTAAACTACTTCATCTGGGAAAAAGATGTGAAAGGTGTATGTGATGAACTTTTTGAAGAAATCAGAGAGCGTGTAGAGAATATCAATTTTCCGGAGGGAAACTATTTATAAATCAACAGCTGAATTTTCCCTGAATGGAGAAAATCCTTAACCTCGTGAAAGAGGGGGAAAGAGAAAATATAGAGTTTAAGGAGTTTCTTACAGATTTCCATCTCCATCCAGACCGCCTTCAGAGTTTAGCCTGTCAGATGAATCACAGGATACTGATGGGGAGAGGGAAAGCCATCTATGTTCTTGGTATCTCAGATTCTGGAGAGTTGAAGGGTATTTCAGAGTCCCAGTTTGAAGAAACTGTCAATGTTCTCAGAAAAGTTTCTGAAGAGATTGAAGCAAAAATAAGCTCCATTGAGAAGTATAAACTGGAAAATGGAGTGGTTGGTATAGCTGAAATAGTGAAATCCAGACCAAAGGAACACATCCTTGTTGGAACCGCTGGACATGTTGATCATGGAAAATCAACTCTTGTGGGATGTTTGATATCTGGTAAGCCAGACAATGGAGATGGAGCTACAAGCATATATCTCGATGTTCTCAAGCACGAGATTGAGAGGGGTTTGAGTGCTGATTTGAGCTATGCCGTTCTGAGCTTTGTTGATGGAAAAGCTGTGAAAATGAAAAATCCCCTCAACAAGAGTGAGAAGGCGCTGATGGTTGAGAAATCAGATAAGATAGTTTCCTTCATAGATACAGTGGGACATGAACCATGGCTCAGGACGACGATAAGGGGACTCTTAGGCCAGAGGATCGACTATGGACTTCTGGTAATTGCTGCGAATGATGGAATAATGAGAACAACTAAGGAGCATCTTGGAATTCTTCTGGCAATGGAGCTACCTGTAATCATCGCAATAACCAAAACAGACATGGTCGATGAGAGAAGGGTGAAAGAGGTTCTTGAACAGATTGCTCATATGCTCAGAGGAGTGGGGAGAATCCCCTATCATATTTCTAAGAAAGAGGATGCAGAGAGGGCAGCGAAGCTGTTATCCGAGAAGAATATAGTCGTTCCCGTGATTGAGACATCATCAGTTACTTTAAAAGGATATGATATTCTTGAGGAGGTTCTTTACAGGCTTCCGAAGAGAGGGTATTCCAGAGGGGACTTCCTGATGTATATAGACCGCCTTTACAGAGTCTCTGGAGTCGGTACTGTTGTGAGTGGTACAATAAAGACTGGAGAAATCAGATCGGGTGAGGAAGTTTACATAGGTCCCTTTCATGATGGATCTTTCAAAAAAGTAAGAGTTCAGAGCATTGAGATGCATTATTATAGAATTGAAAAAGCCTCAGATGGGGATATTGTGGGACTTGCTGTGAAGGGAGTGAGGGCAGAGGAGTTGAGGAGGGGGATGGTGGTTACAAAGAAGGAACCGAAGGCTGTTTATGAGTTCGTAGCTGATGTTTATGTTTTCAGCCATCCTACAAGAATAAAGAGGGGATATGAACCTGTCATCCATCTTGAAACAATCTCAGAAACAGTTGTTTTTGAAGATATGGACAGGGAGTACCTGAAAGCAGGGGATAGAGGGAAAGTAAGAATGAAATTCAAGTACAATCCCTACTATATCTTCAGGGGTCAAAAATTCATCTTTAGAGAGGGGAAGAGCAAGGGAATGGGAGAGATAAAGGAAGTTTTTGACTGAAAGCAGGAGTTCAACCTTCAAAAATCCTTTTCTCCATAACCTCTCCAAAAACCTCGTCAATCATTCTGTTCAGCTTTCTGTTCAGCATCACCCGGGGTGTGCACTGGCTGCATACTGGGATAAGCTCCTCATAATCTCTGTAAATCGTTTTTTTGTGAACTGCGATAAAATTAACACACTCAGGGCAAATCTCTCTCCCGCATAACCTGCATTTTCTCATTTTACGAGACTCAAAATATCTGCCACATTCCGGACATTGAGTTACTTCACACTCATTCATCTAATAACTTAGTCAGTGTCAAAATAGATATTGTTTTCCCATCTGTTTTCTGGTTATTTTTGAACCATTTTTTGAATTGTTTTTGAAAATCACAGAAATCCACAGAATTAGTCTGTGATATGCTTCCTGCCCTTAATTAGAGATCTCATCTCTCTTCCCATTTTTCTGGCTCTTTCTCGATCTATGAAAAAGTAAGCATAAAGTTCTGTCCTGAGAATTGTATCTTCAAAACCATCATCAATGGAGGCATCAATTATACTCTTTAGCTTTTCAAAATCCTCTTCAAAGTATATTCTGGCTATTTCTTTGATATTTTCAAAAATTTTATCTTCTGGAGGGTATTTTTTTTTATAAATCCAAATATGTCTGTTTGATCGGTTGTTTTCAGAACTCCCTCTATTTCTTTCTCTGATAGGGGTTTTATCCCGTACTTCCTCAGAACCTCTTCCCTCTTAACCTCTTCAGTTTCGGCAAATGTTATTCCCGGTTCAATTTCACTGTAGATTACCCTCATCTCAGGACTTTTGTTGATCAACCTTTCAACCTCTTCAGCAGATTTTGGATATATTTTGATCTGTGCCTCTGTGCTAAGGAACTTCAGCACAGGAGCACCTTTTATCCTCTCGACCCCTCTATTGAGCATGGCTGCCACGATCGTATCATCTTCAAGAAACAGAATTATCTCTTCATTACCCGCTCTTGCCTTAATCATTCCCGTGAAATTCTCAAGTTTGGATATAAAATTCAGCAGGTTTTCTCTCGTTTCCGTGGCTGGTGGTTTTGTCAAAATTGTTGTGTCAGGAAGAGTATGGTATGGTTCTCGTATGGTTTCCTTTTCAATCTTCTCCTCTCTGACGGGTTCAATCAGATAAGATTCCTTAGGATTGAATTCATAGGCAAGCTTAATTTTTGAGTTATCGAGTTGAAAAACCTCATAGTTTGTTTTTTCAAGCTTAGCAATACTCATGAGTGCTTTTTCACCAAAAAACTCACTTTTAGTTATAACGTTTTCCAGTCCAGCGATTACGATCTCTCCATCTAAAAAAACAATCGTTCCTATGTGAAGTTCACCATTCCTTTTTCCTGCTATCTCAACATAACCACTGAACCCTTCATCCTTCAGTTTCTCTATCACGGCATCAAGTTCATCATGTCCAGAGTAGATTCTGAGTCCTCTAGGTACGGTTATTGGCATTATACTCACCATCTACTTACAAATTTCATTTGAAGATTTTTTTAATCATCTTACTTATAGATTAATAAGACATCTCAAAATAAAAGTGTTTCTAAATATTATGATAATTGTGATGTAAGTCTCTAAAAATGAGAACTACTTATAAAAAATCTCCACAATAATGTTGAGAACCTGAGCATTACCAGACTTTTGAAACCTGCTTCAATAATTACCTAAGAACGATTTCAAGTGAAATAATTCAAAAAAACCCTCTGTTCTACCTAAAAATTTATATAAGAGAAGAGTAAAAAACTCAATGGAAAAATAAATTGATGTATCTGTTCAGGGGGTGTATTGAATGGAATTGCCACTTGCACCGGTTGAGAGAATAATAAGAAATGCCGGCGCCCCAAGAGTAAGTGAAGATGCAAAAAAGGCGCTTGCAGAAGCTCTTGAGGAGTATGCACTCAAGGTGTCAAAGAAGGCTGTTGATCTCGCTGCCCATGCCGGCAGAAAGACTGTTAAGGCCGAAGATGTAAAGATGGCTGCAAAAGAGTTTTAACTCTTTTTTAAGGTTTTTTTATTTTTTGTAAGCTTTTTTTCATGCTTTCTTAATAATTAATTCTTGCATTATTTGACTAAATTTAAAGTTTTTGAAGTAAAGATTCTTTCAGGTTTTCCATTCAGCACATTATTTTTGGATTGCCCAAAGTGACTGAATCTTCCAACATACGAGAATTACATAGCTATGTTAGATTACTTACTTGCAATCCATTTTGAATGTCTTATAATATGTTTGATTGTAGTTTTTATGTTTTGAAGATGAAGGCTTTACAAGAAAGTGATAAGGATTGGTTTAGGAAGAAATATATCCAGTTTAGAATTACATTTTGATAATTTCAAGGAATTAATTATATACCTGTAAAAAAAATTTATATATTATGTGATTGAAATGTGACTAAGAAATTTAGAAAAAATGGGGGGATGGGGATGCCCTAAATACTGCGGAGGTGATGTTTGTGAGTTCTGAAGTTTTGGAGATGGAGCATATAGAATATAGCAAACACTGCCTTCAGCAAATAAGCTATGCATTGAAGGAGATAATTTCCGGAAACTGGGAGGTAAGGCTGGAGAAAACGAGAGATGACGAGTATGGAGAGATTTTTGAACTTATAAACACCATAGCTGCAGACTTTGGACAGATATTTAAAGAAGTTGCAAATACAATGAAAGAAACAGAAGAGATGGCTAAGGAAAGTATGGAAGCTATAGATCAACTTAATGCTGGTATGCAGCAGATCAGCTCAGCTTCACAACAAATAGCAAGTGGAGCAGAAAATCTATCAAAACTTGCCAACAACTCCCATGCTGTAGTGAAAGATACTATGAGCCTGTTTGAAAAGTTAAACACTGCTATAATTGAATCCAGCAGCTATGCCAACAATGCCCTTGAATATGCTGGCAAATCAAAGGAGAGTGGGGAGATTGCTCTGAACAAACTCAAAGAAATGATGGATGAAATAGAAGTCGCAGGAAACATCGTTGAGGAGTTAAATGAGGCTGTAAAGAATATTGGCAAGGTCACTGAGAAGATCAAGTCCATAGCAG
>ENA-OSAE01000232-OSAE01000232.1-marine-sediment-metagenome-genome-assembly--contig:-NODE-232-length-35253-cov-15.330019_pt1 | contig 35253 bp, 36 predicted proteins | sample MGYA00237870_ERZ529317 | MGnify/ENA primary metagenome ERZ529317 (study PRJEB26369, sample SAMN03142812) | marine sediment metagenome | biome: marine; feature: borehole; material: sediment... | reverse complement strand
GGGCCACGGCCGCCCGGGCGAGGCGGGCCCCGCGCCCGAGGCGCCGGGCCAGGCGGACCGCCGCCTCCCTCAGCCCCTTGCCCGGCCTCGTCTCGTCGAAGTCGGCCGTGATGACGGCGGGCAGCCGGCTGATGTTGTGCCTCACCATGTCCGGGAGGCCCAGGAGTTTCGGACAGGTATAGGTCCCGCGCTCAAGGCTCACCAGGCGCGGAAGGAAGACGGCGTCGACCCTGTCCCTGAGGGAGATGACATGCCCGTAGAAGGCCTTCACCGGCAGGCAGGCCTCGTCCACCGCCTCCCTCACCCCGGCCTCGAGCACCTCCCGGCTGGTCGGCCCGGAGTCGACCAGCCGGAACCCCAACTCCTCGAAGAAGCTGCGCCAGAAGGGATAGAGCTCGTAGTAGAGGAGAGCCCTCGGAAGGCCCACGACACAGCCCTCCCGTAGCCACGGGCCGGGAGCGCGGCTCAACCCCTGTCCTCCCCGCCGGCCTCGTCTTCCGTCCCGGTGGCCCCCGAGGTGCCCGTCTCCGGCCTCCTCGTCCTCAGCACCGACGGACGCGCCTCCCTGAGCGGCACGGGCTGGCGGACTATCACCGCCCAGAGGGCCCGCCCGTTGAACGGGACGAGGGGCCAGAGGTAGGGCACGTCGAAGCATTTCATCGTCAGGAGGAGCACCGCCTGGACGGCCACCCCCACCCCGAGGCCGACAAGCCCGAACAGGGCCGCCAGGACCACGAAGACGAGGCGGCTCAGCCGGACCGCGAGGGCGAACTCGAAGCTGGGGGTGGCGAAGGTCCCCAGGGCCGCCAGGGCGATGTAGAGGATGGTCTCGTTGGCGAAGAGGCCGACCTTCGCCGCGATGTCCCCGAGGAGGATGGCCCCGATGAACCCGAGGGCCGTGGCCAGAGCGCTCGGAGCGTGGATGAGAGCCAGCCGGATGAGGTCGACGCCCACCTCGGCCAGGAAGAACTGGAGCCCGAGGGGGACGACCCCGGGCTCCTTGGGGCCGAGGAAGGCGAAGCCGGGGGGGAGGAGCGGCAGGTCGTGGACGAGGGCCAGCCACAGCGGGGGTCCCACCCAGGATAGGAAGATGGCCGCGAACCTCACCAGCCGGATGTAGACCCCCGCCAACACGTCCTCCCTGAACTCCTCGGCGTGTTGGATGTGGTGGAAGAAGGTCGTCGGAAGCATGATGACGCTCGGCGAAGTGTCCACCGCGACGAGAACGTGCCCCTCGAAGAGGTGGACCGCGGCTACGTCGGGTCTCTCGGTGAGACGGATGAGGGGGAAGGGGTTCCACCACGCCTTGCGGCCGAGGAGGAACTCCTCGACCGTCTTCTCGGCCATGGGGATACCGGCCACCTCGATGTCCTTCAGGCGCTGCCTCACCGTGTCGACGAGGTCGCTGTTGGCGATGTCCTTGATGTAAATCAGGGCGACGTCGGTCTTGGACCTCTTCCCCACAGGGATGAGCTCGACCCTGAGGTTGGCGTCGCGCACGCGGCGCCTGATGAGCGCCGTGTTGAAGACGATGGTCTCGACGAACCCGTCTCGCGAACCCCGGAGGACACGTTCGAGCTCGGGCTCCTCGGGCTCCCGCGCCGGATAAGCCCTCGCGTCGATGATGACGGCCTCGTCGGCGCCGTCGATGATGAGGGCGACCGGACCCGAGAGGACGTTGTCGATGACCTCGGTGAAGGTCCCGGCCCGGTTGACCTCTATGTGGGGCAGGTGCCGGCGCAGGACCGCCTCAAGAGCCACGGGGGCGAGGTCGGCGCGCTCGACGCAGAGAAGGTGACGGAGCACGTCGGTCATGACGTCGTCCTTCACGAGCCCGTCGACGAAGATGACGGCCGCCGCCCGGCCTCCTATCTCCAGGCGGCGCTCCACGACATCGAAGCTCTCCCCGATGCCGAGGACTTCCCTCAGGTGGAGGAGGTTCTCCTCGAGGTCCTTGGTGAGCCTTGCCTCGCGCTTCTCCGGTCCAGCCAACGTGCGGCCTCCTCCCGCTCCGGCGGCGGCCTCCGTCACCCCTTGGGCCGCGCCACCAGGGCCATGGCCAATCCGGCCAGGATGGCCACGGTCAGGCCGAGGGCGGTGCCGGTGAGCCCGCCGGCCAGGAGACCGCTCAGCCCCTTCTCGGCCGCCCCTTTGAGCATTCCCTTGACAAGGGCGTGCCCGAAGGCGGGGAGCGGGACGGAGGCCCCCGCCCCGGCGAACTCGATGAGGGGCTCGTAGAGCCCGAGCCCGCTTGCGACCGCTCCGAGAACGACGAAGAGGACCATGACGTGGGCCGGGGTGAGGTTCGTCCCCAGGTCAAGGGTCAGCTGGGCCAGGACGCAGATGAGGCCGCCGACGACGAAGGCCAGGACGAAGCTCATCAAGGTCATGTCGCTCTCAGCCGCTCCTTTCCAAGACGACGGCATGGGCGACGCAGGGGATGGATTCGCCCTGCTGACAGGATGTCGGGCTGTGCAGGGCGCCCGTCGGCACCAGCAGGACCCTCTTGAACCTGCCCTGCTCCAGGTTCTTGAAGAGGTATCCGGCGAAGACGGAGGCCGAACACCCGCAACCGCTCGCACCGGCGACCGGCTCCTGGGTATCGTCGTAGAGCATGAGCCCACAGTCCACGAACCTGTTGTCGAGCCGCAGGCCCTTCCTTTCCAGGAGCTCGACGCAGAGCGGGTGGCCGACGGCGGCGAGGTCCCCGCTGAGGATGAGGTCGTAGGCCTCCGGGTCCCGTCCGGTGTCCTCGAAATGCCTGGCGATGGTGTCCGCCGCCGCCGGGGCCATGGCCGCCCCCAGGTCCATCGGGTCCTTCTGTCCGTAGTCGACGACCCGCCCGACCGTCACATGCGTCACCTGGACCTTGCCCTTCCCGTGAGGGCCGACCACGGCCGCCCCGACGGCCGTGGCCGTCCATTGGGCCGTGACCGGACGCTGGATGCCGAACTCGGCGGGGAAGCGGTACTGCCGCTCGGCCGTGTCGTGATGGCTCGAGGAAGCCAAGGCCACGTTGACCGCGAAGCCCCCGTCGACGAGGACCGCGGCCAGGGCGAGGGCCTCGGCCACGGTGGCGCACGCCCCATAGAGCCCGAAGAAGGGGACGTCCAGCGTCCTGGCGGCGAAGGAGGTGACGACGATCTGGTTCAAGAGGTCCCCCCCGAGGAAGAAGTCGACGTCCTGATGCCGGACCTTCGCCTTGGCCAGGGCCAGGTTCACGGCTTCCTCCACCATCTTCGTCTCGGCCTGCTCCCATGACTTCATCCCCAGGAGTCGGTCGGCCTTGACGACGTCGAACCAGCCTGCCAGGGGTCCGGCCCCCTCCTTGGGACCGACGACGGCCGCCGCCCCGAGGACGGCTGGAGGGTTGGAGAAACCGATGGTCTGGCCGTTCTTCTTGGTCGTCACCTTCCCACCCTCGTCGCCTGACTCTCGTCCGCCCCCGCCCCCACAGGGCGGGATGCGCCTGATGCCCCCCTAGCTGCCGGCCGGACCCGACACCAGCATCCTGATGAGGGCCACGACAAGCCCTGCGGCGAGAGCGTAGACGATGACGGGCCCGGCGATGGTGAAGAGGCGGGCGCCCACGCCGAGAAGGAGGCCTTCCCTGCGGAACTCCATGGCCGCGGAGGCGATGGAGTTGGCGAACCCTGTTATGGGGAGGGCGGCCCCCATACCCGCCCTCTTGCCGATGCGGTCGTAGACCCCGAGGCCCGTGAGAGCGGCCCCGATGGCGATCATCACTCCGGCCACCAGGGGAACGGCCTCGGTCAAGGGCAGTCCCCCGAGGAGGGCGAGGTTCAGGAAGAACTGCCCTACGGCACAGATGGTCCCGCCCACTCCGAAGGCCCAGAGGGCGTTCCGGAGAATCGCCGGTCTCGGGCTTCTCCGCATGACGAGCCTCTTGTACTCGTCAGCCTGTTCCTTGGTCGCCTTCATCCGGCTCGACCCGGGCCCGGCTAGACCTTCGTCCGTCTCCGGTCGCCGTCGACGACGAAGGCGACCCTGACGTTGGCCTTGTAGTTCGTGATTCTGCCGCTGTCGACGTTGGCGGTCCAGTTGGAGACCTCCACACCGGTGATGTTGTCCACCGTCTTGGCCGCCTCCATGACCGCCTGGTTGGCGGCGTCCTGCCAGCTCTCCTTGGACTCCCCGACCAGCTCCAGGACCTTAACCACGCCCACGACTCGTTCTCTCCTTTCCGGGTTCGGGACCTTCGGGATCCCGGTTGAGAAGGTGGTCCTCAAGGTCCCACAGGGACCTGAGGTCTCTGAGGATGTCTCGGGCCCGGGCCCGGTAGCCCTGGGAGCCCTGGGTCCGGCCCTCCTCGGCCACGACCACGTCAGCCCCTTCCGGCGGATGGCTCTGGGCACGGAGGAAGACGAGGGAAGCCACGAGCGCCGCCGCGACGACGATGAGGGCGACGAAGATCAGGGTCTTGAGGCGCCCTTCGGTCCAGGCCCACATGACTCGCCCTCCCCGCGACTCCGGGGAGGATTCTGCCCGCGTCGGAGGGTGATTAATCGCCGCTGAAGGGGCGGGGTCAGGGGGTGAGCATCGACTTCAGCCTGAGGAGAGCCCGCCGCTCGAGCCTGGAGACCTGGACCTGCGAGACCCCCAGGAGTCGTCCGACCTCCGCCTGGGTCTTGTCCTCGAAGAACCGCATCTCGAGGAGGCGCCGGTCCCGCTCGTCCAGGCGGGACAGGGCCTCCTTCAGGGCCAGGGACTCGAGGAACCCCTCCTCGCCCCCGGCGGTCCGGGTGGGGGAGCCGGCCGTCACCGCGCCCGCGTCGCGTCCGGCGGCCAAGCGGTCGATGAGGTAGACCGGGTCACCGGCCTCTTCGCCCGCCTCGCAGAAGAGCGACACCGGCAGCCGCGTGGCTTCCAGCGCCTGGACCACGTCGGTGGGGTCCACCTCGAGAACACGGGCTATCTCCGCGGTCCCGGGCTCCCTGCCGGTGGACTTCGTCAACTCCTCCCTGACCCTGAGGGCGCCGGCGGCCAGCTCCCTCATCCGCCGCGAGACCCGGACGGGCCTTTGGTCCCGGAGGTGCCGCCTTATCTCCCCGATGACCAGCGGGACGGCGTAGGTGGAGAAGCGGGTGCCGAAGCTCGGGTCATAGCGCTCCAGGGCCTTCATCAGCCCGACACACCCGAGCTGGAAGAGGTCCTCCGGGTCCTCACCCCGGTACCTGAAGCGCCTGACGATGTCCCAGACAAGCCTGAGATGGGACCGGACCACTCTCTCCCGGGCCTCACGGTCCCCTTCCTTGGCCAGGGCGAGGGCCTTCCGGAGCTCCTCCTCGTCGAGCGGCTCGGCCGGACGCGGAAGGGACGTTTCCTCGGGAGGCGTTCCCACACCGACCCCCCCTCAGGTGCCGGCCCGCCTGTCCCCGGCCGTTCCGTCCGAAGGGACCCCGTCCCTCACGGGAAGGCGTCTGCGCAGGACGACCCGTGTCCCGTGGCCGGGAGAGGTGGTCACGGCGACTTCGTCCATGAAGGTCTCCATGAAGACGAATCCCAGGCCCATACGGTCCGGACGGGTCGTGTAGGAGGGCTTCCTCGCCAGTTCCACGTCGGCGATGCCCACACCCCGGTCGGAGACGCTGACCTCCAGGACCCCGTCGTCCGCGCGGGCCTCGACGGTCACGGTCCCGCCGCCGGACGCCCCCCCCTCCTCGGGGTAGGCGTGCAGGACGACGTTCGAGAAGGCCTCCGAAACCGCCACCCGTATCTCCTCTATCTCGCCGAGGGTGAAGTCGAGGTGAGAGGCGAGGGACCCCACGGCCACCCGCACCAGGGCGACGTTCTCGGGCCGGGCCGGAAGCTCCAGCCTGAACCAGTTCAGCGGACCCTTCGGTGGCGAGACCCGGCCGCTCACAGGACCCCACCCCCCGAAGCGGAGGAGGTATCCCCGCCGAAGGCCGCGACAGCCTCCCGGACCGATGGATGGCACTCGATGATGCGCATGACACCGGACAGCTCGAGCACCCGCCTGACATGGGGGGCACAGCCGGACACGGCCACCCGGCCGCCCCTTTCGGCGACCCGTTTGTAGCGGCCCAGAAGGGCGCCGAGGCCCGAACTGTCGAGGAAGCCCAGCTCGGAGAAGTCGATGACGACATCACGCGACCCGAAGCGGTCCAGGTCGGCGTCCACACGGTGCCTGAACTCGCCGGCCGTGGCGAGGTCCAGCTCGCCGGAGACCCGCACGACGAGGATGTCCCCCACCCTTTCAGTCCTGATGTCCAACGTCCGGCACCACCCTTTCTAGCTGGGGGCTTTTAGGGGTGGTTCTGCACTGCGGAAGAATCTTCCTCCAATCAAGTCCGGACGGATGACGGTAGGCCTCGGCCGGCTCACCCGGCCCCGAGGACGCGAAGGAAGAGCCTCCAGACGAGAGCGAGGTACCCGATCCGCCCCGAATCGGCGTCCGAGACGAGGACGAAGCGCCCTATCTCCTCTTCCCCCCGGCTGACGACAATGGCGCCGACGGGGTCGCCGCGCGCGACGGGCGCCTTGACGACTTCGGCCAGGACGACCTCCCTCCGGACCTCCTCCTCACTCCCCTTCTGGAGGAGGACCCCGAAGTCTTCGGGTGCCACCGCCCTCACCCTGGGGAGGGTTCCAAGGTCGACCGGCACCTCTCCGTAAGACCGCCCCTTCTCAGCCACGCGCAGGGAGGTGAAGCGGGCGAAGGCGTAGTTGAGCATCTTCGTCGTGTCAGCGAACCGATCGGTGGGGTTCTCGGCCCCCATGACCACGGCGATGAACCGGTTCTGACCCCTCTGGGCCGTGACGGCCACGGAGTACTTCGCTTTCGCCGTCCAACCCGTCTTGAGGCCGTCGCACCCCCGATAGAAGTTCACCATCCGGTTGCGGTTCACCAGCCAGGTCTCACCGTCCCGGATGTGCGTCTCGTAGATGGCCGTGAGCCGCAACAGCTCCGGATGGCGCACCGCCTCGCGGGACAGGAGGGCCATGTCCCTCGCCGTCGAGTAGTGTCCCGGGGCGTCGAGGCCGTGCGAGTTCTCGAAGTGGGTGTTGTGCATCCCTAGCTCCCGGGCGCGCTCGTTCATCAGGGCCACGAACTCTTCTTCCGTCCCGCACATGTGCTCGGCCAGGGCCACGGACGCGTCATTGGCCGAGCCCACCGCGATGGCCAGAAGGATCTCCTCAAGGGGCATCTCCTCGCCCGCTTCCAGCCATATCTGCGTCCCGCCGTAGCCCTGCGCATGCTCGGTGCAGACGACCCTGTCGTCAGGGCTCAGGCGGCCGTCCTCGAGGGCCTCCACGGCGAGAAGGAGAGTCATGATCTTGGTCAGGCTCGCCGGGGCGTAGCGCTCGTCGGCCGCCTTCTCGTAGATGACCTCGCCGCTCAGGGCGTCGACGAGGATGGCTGAAGGAGAACTCACTTCGAGCGTCGTTGCCCCCGCAGGGCTCTCCGCGGAGGCCGGGAGCGGCCAGGAGGTGACAATGGCCAGAACCACAGCCAGGGCGCACAATCTTGGGGTCGCAAGGGGCTTCACGGCGAATCCCTCCGGCGGGCCGCATCGACAAGGGCCCGTCAAAGGTTTACGCCCCTACCTTCCTCTTGATGACCGCCTACGCGCCCGAGGTCCCTCCGGGGCGGGTTCAGCTCACCGTCTCGAGGATGAGGGCGGGGGCCTCCACCCGGACGTCCCCAAGGACGAAGGCCTCCTCCAGCCGGGCGGCCCCCCAGCGCGCGGCTTCCCTGTCGCGGGCGTGGACGACCCCCAGAACGTCCCCCTTCTCCACCCGGTCGCCCACCTTCGCCTCCAGGACGACCCCCACCGACGGGTCTATGCTGTCCTCCTTCCGCTCGCGGCCCGCACCCAGTCGCATGGCCAGCCGCCCCACGGCGAGCGCATCGATCGCCTGGACCCAGCCCGACCGGTGGCTCCGGGCGGCCTCTCTGGCCGGCGCGGCGGGCAGCACCGGGGACCCGGGGTCCGCCACCCTCCCGTCCCCGCCTTGCGCGACGACCATGCGGCGGAAACGCTCCAGAGCCTCTCCGGAACGTATGAGCCGCCGCAGCCGCTCCTCGGCCCTGTCGAGCTCTCCCTCGACCCCGCTGAGAAGGAGCATGTGGGCCCCGAGCCGCACACAGAGCTCCTCGAGGTCCGGCGGGCCCTGCCCGGCGAGACATCTGACCGCCTCCGCCACCTCGAGGGCGTTCCCCACGGCCCTTCCGAGGGGCTGGTCCATGGCCGTGACGACGGCCACCACGCGGACGCCCGCCCCCCGGCCGATGTCCACCATGGCCTGTGCCAGCTCTTGCGCCTTCTTCCTCTCTTTCATGAAGGCTCCCCGCCCGGTCTTGACGTCCAGGACCAGACGCCTGGCCCCGCCGGCGATCTTCTTCGACATGATGCTGGAGGCGATCAGGCCCACGCTCTCGACGGTCGCCGTCACGTCCCTCAGCGCGTAGAGCAGTTTGTCCGCCGGAACGAGGTTCCCGGTCTGGCCGGCCACGACCGCGCCGACCTCTCTCGCCAGCCTGAAGAACTCCTCGCGGTCGAGCGAGGTGCGGAAGCCCGGGATGGACTCGAGCTTGTCGATGGTCCCGCCGGTGTGTCCGAGAGCCCGCCCGGACATCTTGGCCACGACGGCCCCCGCCGAAGCGACGAGCGGGGCGAGGACGAGGGTCGTCTTGTCGCCCACCCCCCCGGTCGAGTGCTTGTCCACGACGCGCGGGTCGTCCCCGAAGTCGACCATGTCCCCGGACCGGGCCATGGTCAGGGTCAGGTCGGTCATCTCGCGCGGCTCGAGCCCCCGGAAATAGACGGCCATGAGGAACGCGGCCATCTGGTAGTCCGCCACCTTCCCCTGGACGTAGCCTTGGATGAGGAAGCGGACCTCCTCGGACTCCAGAGTGAGTCCGTCCCGCTTCCTCCTGATGATGTCGACCACCGAGAGCCTTTCCGTCACCACCGAACCTCCTTCACGCGACGCTCGGCCAGGGTCGGGCCAGAAGGCCCTTCAAGAGGGCACCGAGCCGCCCCTTGGCCCGGTCCGCCACAGCCAGCACCTCGTCATGGCTGACCACCTGCCCCGGCCTTCGGCCGAGCACGTTGGTGATGGTGGAGACGCCGAGGACCCTCTGCCCCCCGTGGCAGGCGACGATGGCCTCGGGGACCGTGGACATCCCGACCGCGTCCGCCCCGAGCCCCCTGAGCCAGGCCACCTCGGCCTCAGTCTCATAGCTCGGCCCCTGCACGGCGACGTACACGCCCTCCCGGCAGGTGAACCCGGAGGCTCGGGCCACATCCCGGGCGACCTCGAGGAGGCCCCGGTCGTACACCCCCACCGGAGAAGGGAACCGAGGTCCGAACCGTTCGTCGTTCGGCCCGCGCAGCGGATTGTCGGGCATGAGGTTGATGTGGTCGGTGATGAGCATGAGGTCGCCCGCGGCGAAGGCCGGATTGAGCCCACCGGCGGCATTGGTGAGGATGAGGACGGGGACTCCCAGCCTCTGGGTCACCCTGACGCCGAAGGTCACCTCGGCCAGGCTGTAGCCCTCGTAGTAGTGGAGCCTCCCCTGCATGACCACGACGGTCCGGCCGCAGAGGTCTCCCACGACGAGACGACCGGCGTGCCCCTCGACCGTCGGCCTCGGGAAGTGCGGGATGTCCCGGTAGGGGATCACGGCGGCCTGCTGGACTTCCTCGGCCAGAACGCCGAGGCCCGACCCGAGCACGACGGCCGCCTCCGGCCGGCGCTGCTCGAGCGACGCCCTCTCCGCTATGTACCGGGCGGCCTCTCCCGCCTTCACCCAGACGGATATCTCTTTCCCGGCGTTCTTCGGCACCGGCGTCCCCCTTTTCACGAGTCTTTCAGCCTGCGGGCCCGCCCTCTACGCCCGCATGTCATCACTCCCGGCGAGGAGCGCCGCGAAACTCCGCCCGCGCCCGCGGTAGCCCGGGACACCCGTCAGCTCGGCCAGGGTGGCCGCGAGGTCGGCGAAGCTCTCCCTGGTCCCGAGCTCGACCCCACGGGCCAGTCCGGTCCCCTCGACCAGGACCGGCACGTACTCCCTGGAGTGGTCGGTGCTCGGGGTGGTCGGGTCGCAGCCGTGGTCGGCCGTGACGACGAGGATCCCTCCCTGCGGGTGGGCCAACACCGCCTCCCGCACGCGGGGAAGCTCCCGGTCGAACTCGCCGAGGGCCCTCGCGAACCCCTCCGGGTCGTTGCGGTGTCCGTAAAGCATGTCGAAGTCCACGAGGTTCGCGATGACAAGGCCCTGCTCAAGACCTGCCGCCTCCCGGACGACGGCCTCGATGGTCGCCCGCAGGCCCGCGGCGGGGACGTGCCTTGTGACACCCTGCCCGGCGAAGATGTCCCTCACCTTGCCCACCGCCGTGACGTCAAGGCCCGCCCTCACCAGGTCGTCGAGCAGGGTCGGGCCGGGCGGGGGAAGGCTCCAGTCGCGGCGCCCGGCCGTGCGGCGGAAGGAACCCGGCCGGCCGACGAAGGGCCGGGCTATGACCCGTCCGACCAGGAAGGGAGGTTCCCGGTACAGCTCCCTGGCCTTCTCACACATCCGGTAGAGGACTTCGACCGGGATGACCTCCTCGTGGGCCGCGACCTGGAAGACACTGTCGGCGGAGGTGTAGACGATGGGCCGCCCCGAAGCCAGGTGCAGAGGCCCGAGCTCCTCGATGATCTCAGTGCCCGAGGCCACCTTGTTGCCGAGGACCGGACCTCCGATGTACTCCTCGAAGGGCTGGAGCATCTCCGGAGGGAACCCTCGGGGATAGGTCGGGATGGGGTCCCGGGTCACGAGCCCCGCGAGCTCCCAGTGCCCGGTCAGGGTGTCCTTCCCCGGGGAGACCTCGGCCATGCGGCCGGCCGCCCCGCGGGGGCTGAGCGGAGGCACGCCCTCGATGTCCCCGGTCAGGCCGAGCCCCATGGCGGCAAGGTTGGGGAGGTCGAGCCCGCCGACAGCCCTCGAGAGGTTGCCCAGCGTGTCGCTCCCTTCGTCCCCGAAGGCCGCGGCGTCCGGCAGGGCCCCCACCCCGACCCCGTCCAGGACGACGATGACCACGCGCAAGAGCCGTCTAGGCTCTCGGGTGGCTGTTCCGGTACTGTTCACGGAGCCTCTTGCGGTTGATGTGGGAGTACACCTGGGTCGTGGAGATGTCCGCATGTCCCAACATTTCCTGGACGGCCCTCACGTCGGCACCATTCTCCAACAGGTGGGTCGCAAAGGAGTGCCTGAGGGTGTGGGGCGTTATGGACTTCTTGATGCCTGCTTGGGCGGCGTACTTCTTGAGGATCTTCCAGAAGCCCTGACGGGTCATCCTCCGACCGTGGTGGTTGACGAAAAGACTGCGCTCCCCGTGGTCCTTGACCAGCTTGGGCCGGCCGCGGGCGAGGTAGTCGGCGACGGCGTTGCAGGCGATCGAGCCGAGCGGCACGATGCGTTCCTTGGACCCCTTTCCGAGGCAGCGCACATAGCCCAGCTCGAGGTTGACGTCCGCGAGCGTCAGGGAGACAAGCTCGGACACGCGCATTCCTGTGGCATAGAGGACCTCGAGCATGGCCTTGTCGCGGAGTCCGTTCGCCGTCGTGACCTTCGGCTGCCGCAGGAGCGTCTCCACCTCACGCACGGTCAGGACCTTTGGGAGCCTACGGTCGAGCTTAGGGGACTCGAGGTTGGCCGTCGGGTCACGGTCGACGATACGCTCACGGACGAGGAACTGGTAGAACGACTTGAGGGCCGCCAGCCGCCGGGCGATGGTCGCCGGGGACCTGCCTTGCTTCTCCATCTGCAGGAGATAGGAGATGATGTTGGCCCTGGACGCGTCCCGCAGGGAGACAAGGTTCCCCTTGCTGCGCAGGTAGGCCGAGTACTGCCTCAGGTCCCGACCGTAGGACTCGAGCGTGTTGGGAGCCAAGCCACGCTCGACACTGAGATAGTTGATGAACTCCCCGATGAGGTCCTGCATACCTGCTCCCCTGACGCCACAGTGACGGTCCTCAAGGAACTTACCGTGAGGAGGCCGGGTTGTCCAGCCTTTTCTGGCAGCTGTCCGTCGGCACTTCTACGCCGTACCTCTGATTCCTCCGGGGAGCCATACTTGCGGCCGCCTCCGCCCCTCGGCCCCTCGGCCGGATATGGCCAGCCCCCGGGTGCCGAGCCGGACGTGGATCCGGCCCGGGCGACCTTGTCGCACGGCTCCTCAGGCCCGGGAGGGAACAGGAGCGTCCTGACCCAGGCCAGGCCCCACTGGAGGACAAGGGCCAGGACGACCAGGAGGACCACGAGCTCCCACAGGCTGAGCCGAGGCCGTTCCCGACCCGAGCCCGACTCCGGACGCACGCGCCCGACTCCGAAGACCGGAGTCCTGGCCGGGTCGGGCCGCCGGCGGGCCGGACGCGACTGTCCCATGTGGGATTAGTATTGCCCTCGCGGCCGGAACTAGAACGCGGCTAGGCCATGGCCTCCTCGAGAGGCGTGAACTCGAGGCCGTGGGCCTCGGCCACGGCCTTGTAGGTCAGCTTCCCGGCGTAGACGTTGACACCCTTGGCCAGCTCCGGATATTCCCGGACCGCCCGTTCATAGCCGAGGTCGGCGAGCCTCACGGCGTACGGCAGAGTCGAGTTGGTGAGGGCGAAGGTCGACGTCCGCGGCACCGCGCCCGGCATGTTGGCCACCGAGTAGTGGCAGACCCCGTGCTTGACATAGACGGGGTCGCGGTGTGTGGTCACCCGGTCGATGGTCTCGACACAGCCGCCCTGGTCGATGGCCACGTCCACGATGACGGAGCCCGGCTTCATCGTCTTGACCATCTCCTCGGTCACCAGCTTCGGTGCCTTGGCCCCCGGGATGAGGACCGCTCCCACGAGAACGTCGGCCCGGGCCACCGCCGCGGCCAGGTTCACGCTGTTGGAGGCGAGGGTGACCACCCGGCCGCCCCACAGGTTGTCTATCCAGCGGAGCCTCTCGGGGTCGATGTCGAGGATGACGACCTGAGCTCCCAGCCCCAGGGCTATGCGGGCGGCGTTGGTCCCCACGATGCCGCCACCGATGATGATGACCTCCGCCGGGGGGACACCGGGGACCCCCCCGAGGAGTACGCCCCTCCCTCCATGAGGCCTCTCCAGGAAGTGCGCCCCTATCTGCGTGGCCATGCGCCCGGCGATCTCGCTCATCGGAGTGAGCAGGGGAAGCGTCCGGTCGATCTCGACCGTCTCGTAGGCTATCCCGATGATCTTCCGCTCCAGCAGGGCCAGCGTGAGGTCGCGGTCGGCAGCGAGATGGAGGTAGGTGAAGAGGATCTGCCCCTCGTGGAAGAAATCGTACTCTTCAGGGAGCGGCTCCTTGACCTTCAGGATCATCTCGGCCTCGTCGAAGAGTCGCCGCTTGTCACTCACTATGGTCGCCCCCACCTCCCGGTAGTGGGCGTCTTCGAAGCCGCTGCCGATGCCGGCTCCCTCCTCGACGAGGACGCGATGGCCTGAGGCCCTGAGTGTGGCCACTCCGCCCGGAGTTATGGCCACCCTGGCCTCAGCCGTCTTGATCTCCTTGGGAACCCCGATGATCACGCCAGTCGGACCTCCTCTGTGCTACGGACAAGCCGGGTTCGCGCGGCCGGTGAGAGTCATTGCGGCCGGCGCTGAACATCTTCTGGCCCGCCCTGGATTTCCCTCCGCGGAAAGAGTCTGACTCGGGTGGACGGGAGGAGCGGCACGAGCGCGGGGGTGGGGAGGAGACTGACGGAGGCGGCCGGCTTGTCGCCCTACCTCGTCAGAGCCCCACGATGAAGCCCATCAGGAGAGGAGTCACGTAGGCCTCCACCAGACTGCCGGCGACGAGCACCCCGGCCAGGACGAGGCAGGTGAACGTGTAGGCGAGGAACTCCTCGGCGAGATTCACCCTGAACCCTCTCACGCGCCGCCTGACGACAAGGACGGCGAAGGCCAGAGAGGATACGGCGAGGGCGAGCACCGCCGGAACGACGACCAGGTTCTGGGGCACGATGGACAGGAGAGAGAAGGCCATGCCCTTGAACCCCATCTCACTGAAGAGGAACCCCACGGAGAAGCCGATGACGAACCCTCGGACGAAGATGATGACCATCGCTAGGGGCACGCCGACGACCGTGGCTCCGAGAATCCAGAGGAGCCCGGCGGTCTTCAGGTTCCCCAGGGCCGACTGGCGGAACACCACGGCGCCGTCAATCTCGCCGAGCTTCTGGCCCAGGCCCCTGAGGAACACTTGCATGTACTCGAGGAGTTCGACCTTCTGCTCGACCGAGAGGGCGTTGACGGCCAGGGCTCCGAAGGACACCCCCATGATGAAGAGAAGGCAGACGAAGAAATAGTACGGAGCCGAGCTCCGCAGGTAGCCGCCGAGCCCGTCCTGGAACTGGCCGATGAAGGACAAGGCGCACTCCCCCGGGTAAGGAGCATCACCCCAACCCGTATTCGCCGGGTCGCTCCCTTATGCAGGGTCCGCCTTCGGCCGGTCCCCGTCGTCCCCAGCCCGGCGGCGCCGCCCACGAGACCTGTCCCCGGCCAAGAGCACCCGACCGTAGCGCCCTCCGGCTCCCGGTAGGATGTCCAGGGCGGAGGTGTCGCCCCGCGCCGCTGCTATCCGCGCCGCCAGCTCGGGGCCGACCACCTCGGTCAGCTCCTCCCGTGTCGCTCCGTGAAGCACCCGCATCTCCGTCCCGAAGGCCTCGAGGAGGACCTCCAGGGTCTTCGGCCCGACCCCGGGCACCTGGCGCAGGGGGATGTGGTGGACATAGGGAGGACGTCGGCCTCCTTCCCCCCTTCTGCGGCCCGCGGCGTCCTTCGGGTGCGGCTGCCGGGCGGCGAGCTCCTCCACCCGGTCGAAGACCCCGCCGACCACCCCGGGCCGCCCGCAGGACGGACACCTGCGGCGTCCCCGGTCCCGCCCCGGGCCCGGGCCGTCCCCCCCGTCAGGCACCCAGCCGCAGGAGGGGCACCAGGCCCGGTGGTACTTCCCCAGCCGCGGGTCAAGGCCGTAGTTGGCGGCGACCGCCCCGAGCCGCACAGCTCCGGCCAGGGCCTTGAAATCCAGCCCGTCCGGGCCCTCCTCAGGGAGGAGGGCGTTGTGCTCCCTGGCGATCGTCTCCGGCGAGTGGGCGTCCGAGTTGGAGAGGAACGTGAACCCGCGGAGGGAAGGCACCCTGTCGGCCATGGCCGTGTCCGCACTCAACCCGAGTTCCACAGCAGGCACGAACTCCAGGGCCCTGTCGCTGAAGACCTGCCGGAGGTCGCTGCCGCCCTGGCCGAAGAAGCCCTTGTGGGGGGTGAACACGTGGGCGGGGACGAGGAACCCTCCCTCGCGGCCCACCCACAGCGCGAGCTCGTCTCCTGACGCCCGGGCCTTCTGTGAGCTCAGGCCGATGTTGCTCACGCGCCGGGCCAGGAAGTCGGAGAAGCCCCGGCAGACCTCGAGGTCCGGCAGGAAGCAGAGATGGTGCACGGCTCCGACACCCTCCTCCTCGACCTCGACCTCCGAGGCCAGGACGAGGAGGAGCGGAACGTCGCCCTTCCAGCGGAGCCCTCCGCCGCCGGGTGTCTCAAGGTCCCCTGCGCCGACCAGGTCCTCGAGCTCCTTGAGGACATGCGGGGAGTGGGCGTCCACGATGCCCACGGCATGGAGACCCTTGCGAGTAGCGCTCTCCTCGATGATGCCGCGCACGGTCAGCCGTTCGGAGGCCGTCACCTTCACGACCCGGCCCACGGCCCGGCCGACGTGGACGTGAAGGTCTGCCAGCACGGCCCCGCCCGACCCGGCGGCCGCCGTCAACAGGCTCCTCCGCCCCCGGGGTCCCGGCCGGTCTCGGACCCCGTTCCGACCACGCCCGCGGCGAGGAGGAGGCCGGCGACCGTCTTGGCGTCGCGCAACCGCCCCTCCCTGGCCATAGCCGCCGCGGCCGCGAACGGCAGAGCCACGACCTCCACCCGCTCATCCTCCTCAGGCTGCGGCCCGACCCCGGCCTCCTCGTCTTCGAGTTCGGCGAGGTAGATGTGAACGACCTCGCTGAGGAAGCCCGGCGAGGAGAAGACCGAGGCCAGGAGCTCGAGCCGGGCGGGACGCCGGCCGGTCTCCTCGAGGAGCTCGCGCGCCGCACACGCGGCAGGGTCTTCACCGGGCTCGAGAGTCCCCGCGGGGAGCTCAAGGAGGGCCTCACCGACGGCGTAGCGGTACTGCCTGACGAGAATGACCTCCCCGCCCGGGGTGAGGGGCACGACGGCCACGGCTCCGGGATGGTCGACGACCTCCCTCCGGGCCGTCCGGCCGTCCGGGACGAGCCGGACCTCGTCGACCCGAACCCCGATAAGTCGCCCTGAGAAGACCCGTTGAGAAGAAAGACGTTCTTCGGTCCCCGCCATACCGACCCCCGTTGGTGTCCGCCGTTCGCCGCGCCTGACGCCCCGCACCCGCCAAAGGTCTGCTACGGGTTGAGGTCCCGCATCTCCCCCTTGACGAGATAGAGGACCCATTCCGAGAGGTTGGTCACATGGTCCCCGACCCTTTCAAGGTGCTGGGCGGCGAAGAGCAGGTGTGTTGCCTGTCTTATCGTCCGCGGGTCCTCGAGCATGTAGGTGAGGAGCTCCCGGAAGACCTGTCCGTAGAGGTGGTCGACCTCGTCGTCACGGGACGCGACCTCGAGGGCGAGGTCGACGTCCCGGCTGACGAAAGCCCGGAGGCCGTCGTCGAGCATCGACTCGACCACCTCGGCCATGCGGGGGATGTCCACCAGCGGCTTTATGTGGGGTTCATGCCCTATCCGCAGGGCTATCTTGGCGATGTCGACGGCGTGGTCGGCGATCCGCTCCAGGTCGGTCACGGTCTTCAGGGCCGTGCCGATGAAGCGCAGATCGGCCGCCATGGGCTGCTGGAGGGCCAGCAGCATCAGGCACTTCTGCTCGACATCCTTCTCGAGGTCGTCCACGGTCTCGTCGCCGTCGATGATGGCCTGGGCGAGGTCGAGGTCCTGCCGTCTCAGGGCCTCGACAGACCGGGTGACGGCCTCCTTGACGAGGGCCCCCATCTTCAGGAGGTCCTCGCGCAGCGAACCCAGCTGGGTCTCGAAGGAACTCCGGGCGCGCACACCCGGACCCGCCGGGGTCGCCGCATCCGCCGTGGTCATGACACCCACCCCCTCAGCCGAAGCGGCCGGTGATGTAGGCTTCCGTCCGCGGGTCTTTCGGCCGCGTGAACATCTCCTCTGTCGGGCCGTACTCCACGAGCTCCCCGTGCAGGAAGAACCCTGTCCTGTCGGAGACCCGACCGGCCTGCTGCATGTTGTGGGTGACGATGATTATCGTGTAGTTCTTCTTGAGCTCGTTCATGAGGTCCTCTATCCGGCCTGTGGCCACGGGGTCGAGGGCCGAGGCCGGCTCGTCCATGAGGAGGACCTCCGGCCTCACGGCCAGCGCCCGGGCGATGCACAGCCGCTGCTGCTGGCCACCCGAGAGGTTGAGGGCGGGAGACCTCAACCGGTCGGAGACCTCGTCCCACAGCGCGGCTTCCTTGAGGCTCCTCTCCACGATGGCGTAGAGTTCGCTCGTCGACGTCACCCCGTGCCGGCGCGGCCCGTAGGCCACGTTGTCGAAGATGGAGAACGGGAAAGGGTTCGGCCTCTGGAAGACCATCCCCACCCGCCGGCGGACCTCCACGGGGTCCACCCCTGGGGCGTAGATGTCCTTCCCGTCGAGGAAAACGCGCCCCTTGGTTCTCGTGCCGGGGATGACCTCGTTCATGCGGTTCAGGGCGCGCAGGAAGGTCGACTTGCCGCATCCCGAAGGGCCGATGAGGGCCGTGATGCGGTTCCTTTCGAACGAGATGGTCACGTCCTTGATGGCCGGCATCGACCCGTACCAGACGCTCAAGGCCTCGGTCCTTATCTTTATCTCGGCGGCTGCTTCCGGCGCCGGAGCCCGACGGGGTGTGCGCCCGGGTTCAGGCCTCGGCCGGACGACCACCTTGGGTGGGGCCGGGCGCGGGGTCGGATGCGGCCCGGCGGGCGTGACCTGCAGAGAGGCCGCCTCTGCCGCCTCTGATGAAGGGTCTCGGCTCAAACTCCCCCTCCTCCCAGCCTGGCCCTCATCCTCGACCGGAGGATGATGGCCACAAGATTCGAGGCCAGGACCAACGTGACGAGGACCAGCGCCGTCCCGAGCCTCACCTTCGGGTCGGCCTGGGCGACCTCAGTCGAGAGCACGTAGAGGTGGTACGGCAGGGCCATGACCGGGTCGAACGGGGACTGCGGGAGCCGCGGGAGGAAGAACGCCGCGGCCGTGAACATGATCGGTGCCGTCTCCCCCGCCGCCCTGGACACGGCCAGGATGATTCCTGTCAGGATGCCCGGCATCGCCCCGGGGAGGACCACGTGCCTGACCGTATGCCACTTCGTGGCCCCCAGGGCGAGGCTGGCGTGGCGGTGGCTCTGGGGCACGTTCCGGGCCGCCTCCTCCGTGGCCGCGATCACCACCGGCAGGACCATGAGGCCCAGGGTGAGACTCCCGGCCATCACGCTGACGCCCATCTTGAGGAAGAAGACGAACAGACTCAGACCGAACAGGCCGTAGACGACAGACGGCACCCCCGCCAGGTTCACCACCGCCAAACGCACCAGGCGGGTGAACAGCGTCGGGCGGGCGTACTCGGAGAGATAGAGCCCGCCGGCCACACCCAGGGGGACCGCCACCAGGGACGAGCCGAGCACAAGCAGCAGTGTCCCGGCGATGGCCGGGAAGATTCCTCCCGACCTCATCATGTCTTTCGGCCCCTGGGTCAAGAATTCCCAACTGATGGCCGGCAGGCCGCCGACCACCAGGTACCCGACGATCCCGACCAAGGGCACAAGGAGCAGCAGGGCCAGGAGCCACAGCACTCCGAAGGCGACCTTCTCGTGCTGCCGCTTCGCCGCCATCTGTCGCCGGATGGCCGCGGGCAGGAACGGGCCGGGCCCCAGATGAGCCCCGGTCACGCTCCTCCTCGTCCCGGCGCTGAGCACCTACCTCGCCTCCTTCCGCAGGAGGAAGTCGGCCACCATGTTGACGGCGAAGGTTATCATGAACAGCGTCGCCCCGACAGAGAACAGCGCATGGTAGTGGGGGGTCCCCCAGGGCGTCTCGGCCATCTCGGCGGCCACGGTGGCCGTCATCGTCCGGACCGAGTCGAAGATGTCGAAGGTTATCTGCGCCGCGTTGCCGGTGACCATCAGCACGGCCATGGTCTCCCCGATGACCCGCCCGAGGCCGAGCATGACCGCGGCCGTGACTCCAGACCTTGCCGCCGGGAGCGTCACATGGACCATCGTCTCCCACCGGCTGGCACCCATCGCCAGGGAAGCGGCGCGGTAGGATTCGGGCACGGCTCGGAGGGCGTCCTCGCTCAAGGTGACGATTGTCGGCAGGGCCATCACCGCCAGGAGGATGGAGCCGTTGAGGGCCGACAGGCCCGAGCTGAGGCCGAAGACGTCACGCAAGAGGGGCGAGACGACGGTGAGGCCGATGAAGCCGTAGACGACCGAAGGTATCGCCGCGAGGAGCTCCAGGCACGGTTTGAGGAACTCCCTCACCCTGGCCGGAGCGACCTCGGAGACGAACAGCGCCACGGCCACCCCGAAAGGCACGGCGATGACGGCCGCTCCCACCGTGACCAGCAGGCTCCCGGTCAGAAGAGGGACGAGCCCGAACCGCTGGTCGACCGATGTCGGCCGCCACTCGAGCCCGGTGAAGAACTCGGCGGCCGGGTAGTGCCGGAACAGAGGCAAGGCCTCACGCAGGAGAGAGAAGAAGACCAGGCCGAGGACGACGAGGGAAACGGAGGCCAAGGACCCCAGGACGAACTCGGCCCTGCGGCTCTCCCGCCTCACGCTCCTTCTGCTTCTGCGCGGGCCCCGCCCCCCGGCGGCCGGTGACACCACTTTCTACCGGCCCCCCGCCGGAGGGACGAAGCCCATCTCCTCGGTGATGGCCCTGCCCGTCTCAGAGGTGCAGAACTCGATGAAGGCCTTGGCCAGAGGGCCGGGTTCACCGGCCGAGTAGATGAATAGGTTCCTGGCCAGCGGGTAGGCGCCGCTCGTCACGTTCTCCACGGTGGCCTCGACCGGCTCGGAGGCCTCATCCCCGGCCACTTTGAGGGCGACGACCGCGTCCGTGACGTAGCCCATGCCCACATAGCCGATCCCGCCGCGGTCCTGCGCCACGGCCTCGATGATGGCGTAGGTCGACGGAAGAAGCCTGGCCGAGGCCGCGTAGTCCTTGTTCCCCATCACGCGCTCCCTCACGAAGGCGTAGGTCCCGGAACTGGTCTCACGGCTGTAGATGGTTATGGCCAGGTCGGGTCCGCCGACATCCGCCCAGTTGGTCACCTGCCCCGTGAGGATGTCGGCCAGCTGGGACATGGTCAGCTCGCGGACGGGGTTGGAGGGATGCACGATCATGGTGACCGCGTCGACCGCCACGACGTGCTCCACCGGAGGCGTGCCCCTGTCGATGAGGGCCTGGCGCTCGAAATCGTTCACCTCACGCGACGCGGTGGCCAGGTCGACCGAGCCCTCTATGAGCCCCGCGAACCCGGTGGACGAACCGCCTCCCGAGACCGACACCTGCACGCCGGGGTTGGCCTCCATGAAGGCTTCGGCCCAGGCCGCCGAGAGGTTCACCAGGGTGTCCGAGCCCCGGACCACCAGGGTCCCGCCGGTCCCTTCACCGTCGGCCGCCGTCCCGGGCCCGCACCCCGCCAGCGCTCCCCCGACCAGGAGCACGACCAGGGCCAGGCCGAGCGTCGTCCTTCCCGTGCACACTGCTCTTCCTATGAGCCCTCTCCCCCTCTCCCTCCCGAAGGTGCTCTCCTCCCTGCAGGTGGTGGCCGGCAGGCGCCGGCACCCCCTCCATCCTGTCTCTCGGGACCACACGGTAGCGGACGGGCCTTAAGGACGGATTGTCCTTTCATGAAGACTTGATTAAGGTCGGAGCGCCACGGGGACGGGAAGCGCCCTCGGTGGTCTCAGTCCAGCGGCAGTCTCATCCAGAAGCGGCACCCGGCGCCCGGCCCGCCCGAGCGGACCCCGACGGTGCCGCCGTGAGCCTGGACGACATGCTTGACGATGGCGAGTCCCAGGCCGGTGCCTCCGGCCTCGCGAGAGCGGTCCGCGTCGGCCCGGTAGAACCGTTCGAAAACGCGCGGGACGGCCTCAGGTCTGAGCCCGGGTCCCGTATCGGTCACCGAGATCTCCGCCCAAGGCCGCCCTCCCGGGTCCTTCCCTCCAGCGGGCGGTCCGGCGAGGTCCACCGTGACCGTCCCCCCCGACGGAGTGAATTTCACCGCGTTGTCGAGAAGGTTGCCCAGGGCGCGCTCGAGATAGTGCTCGTCACCGCTCACCATGAGCTCGACCTCCGGAAGGCGGACCACGAGAGTGACGCCCTTTCGCTCCATGGCCGGACGGAACCTCTCGGCGACACGCGAGACGAGGGAGTTGAGTCCGACAGGGGCCCGCTCGAGACGGGCCCCGCAGGACTCGAGCTTGGCGAGTTCGAGCAGGTCCTCCACCAGCCGCTCGAGCCGCTCCGACTCGCGGGTGATGTGGGCCAGGAAGCGCGCGGCCGTCTCTGGTTCGTCCATCGCTCCGGCCGCCAGGGTCTCTGCCAGGGCCTTTATCGACGCCACCGGAGTCTTGAGCTCGTGGGAGACATTGGCCACCAGCTCGCGCCTGACCCTGGCGTCCCGCCGGGTCTGGCCGAGGTCTTCGAAGACCAGGACGGCCCCCAGAAGCCTCTCCGAGGCGTCCCTGAGGGGGGAGATGCTGATGTGCACGGCGGAGTCCGGCCCGTGCCCGGTCTCGACCTCCAGCCTCGAGCTCTCTCCGCGCTCGAGGGCCGCCCCGAGGGCTTGGGTGAGGGGATAGCTCCTGAAAAGGGTGGAGTAATGACGGCCCCGCACGTCCTCCAGCCTGAAGCCCAGGATGCGCTCTGCGGCCGGGTTGGCCCCGGTGATGGTGTAGTCCCGGCTCACCTCGAGGACCCCGGACGGCAGTCCCGTGACGAGCGTCTCCAGGTGCCTCCTGGCCGTGTCGACCTCGGCCATGCGCGTCTGCAGGGCCGAGGCGAGATGATTGAGGCTCGCGCCCAGCTCGGCCGCTTCCCGGGGGCCGTCGACAGGGGCCCGCACCTGGAGGTTCCCCCTCGCCATCTCCCTGGCGACCTCGCTCATCTCCCGCAGCGGGCCCGTGATCCGCCCCGCCGACCGCAGGGCGACGGCGACGGCCAGAAGACACACGGTCAGGAAGGGGACAAGGGTGGTGGACCGGAACCGGGCGAGGGCGGCGGAAACGAAGGCCATGTCGAGCGACAGCCTCGTCACGACACCGTCCCCGGTCATCACCGCGACATAGAGCATCTCCGAACCCAGGGTCGCACTCCGTCTGATGCTGACGCCTGTCCGGCCCCGGAGGGCCGTCCTCACCTCGGGGCGGTCGGCGTGGTTCTCCATGGAGGAAGGGTCGGCCTCCGAGTCGGCCAGGACCCGACCGTCGCGGGCAATGAGGGTCACCCGCGCTCCGGTGAGACGCGATACCTCACGGGCGAGGGCGGCCAGGGCCTCGGGGCTCTGTCCGCTGCCGACACCGCTCCCCGCGACCCGGGCCGTGCGGGCCAAGTCGTCCACGAGGAAGTCGACGAAGACGTCCTTCTCCCCGTGGTAGAGGAAAAGGCCCACCAGGACGCCGGCCAGGACGATGAGACCGACATAGGAAGCGGCCAGGCGGGTCCCGTAGCCGCTCAGGAAGCGGGTGGCCCCCCCCGACCCGGAGCCGCTCGGAGCCGCCGTCGTCCTCGTCATCCTCAGCCCTCCTCAGCGGGGAGGGGCCGCAGCTTGTAGCCGTAGCCGCGCACGGTCAGGATGAGCCGAGGCTCGGAGGGGGCGTCCTCGAGCTTCTCCCGGAGGTGGCGGATGTGCACGTCGACGGTCCTCTCGTCCCCGAAGGCGTCCTCACCCCAGGCCAGCCGGAACAACTGACCGCGGCTAAGGGCCTGACCGGGATGGGACGCCAGGGCCTCCAGGAGCCTGAACTCCGTCGGCGTCAGACCGACCGGCTCGCCTCTTTTCCGCACCTCTCTCCCCGCTAGGTCCAGGACCAGGTCGGGAGTGAGGGTCACCCGTCGGCCGCCCCGTCCTGACGCGGACTCCCCCCGCTCCGCGCTGGCGCCCGGGCGACCGGCCCTCCTCAGCACGGCGCGGACCCGGGCGACGAGCTCTCTGGGGCTGAAGGGTTTGGTGACGTAGTCGTCCGCTCCGGTCTCCAGGCCCAGGACCCGGTCGAGCTCGCTGTCGCGGGCCGTGAGCATGACCACGGGAAGGGAGGGATGCCGGTCCCGCAGGGTCCGACAGACGGTCAGCCCGTCGAGCTCCGGCAGCATCAGGTCGAGGATGACCAGGTCCGGCCGGGCGTCTTCGACCAGCCTCAGGGCCTCACGCCCGCTCCGGGCGACCACCGTCTCGAACCCCGCCTGGCGCAGGTTGTAGGTGACGACATCGGTCAGGGCCGGCTCGTCGTCCACCACCAGGATGGTCTGGGGTCTTTCCACTCTCCCTCCCCCCCTCCCTCCGCCCCCTGTAAGCACCAGGAGGCCCTCCGTCGGAGGGCCGTCCCGACCTGCGACAGAGGTGCCGCCGTCAGGCGGTGCGGTCCTGGAGCCTCTTCCTCGCCTCCAGGGCCCCGGCCTCGAGGGCCTTCTCGTTCAGCGGCAGAAGATGCCGGCGGTGTTCCGGCAGGGTCTTCTTGAGGGCCTCGAGCACGGAGGAGGACTTCACCACCGGCTCGACCTCCAGGAAGGCGCCCAGGGCGACCATGTTCGCCACCCTGAAGTCCCCGAGGTCGCTGGCGATGTCGGTCACCGGCAGGGCGACCAACGTCAGGTCATCGCGCCCGGGGAGGCGGTCGCAAAGAGAGGTGTTGAGGACGAGGATGCCGCCGGGCTTCACGGCCTCCTCGAACTTGTCGAGGGAGGGCCTGTTCATGATGATGCAGGCGTCGGGCCTCGTGGTGAGCGGGGACCCCACCGGCCTGTCCGAGACGACGACCGTGCAGTAGGCCGCACCGCCGCGCATCTCAGGCCCGTAGGAGGGTAGCCAGGTCACTTCCCGGCCCTCGTCCATCGCGGCGTAGGCCAGGAGCTGACCCATGGACATGACTCCCTGTCCCCCGAAACCGGACATGATTATCGCCAACTTCATCCGGCCGCCTCCCCCCGCCTCTCAGCCCCGTCGGAGCCGCCCGCGGCCGGCCGGACCGGCGAGCTGGCCGCCTCCGCCCCGGCCTCGGTCCAGTCCTTGAAGACGCCGAGCGGGTAGACGGGGACCATGTGCGTCTCGATCCATCTCAGGGCGTCACCCGGACTCATCTTCCAGTTGACGCTGCAGCTCGACAGGAGCTCCACCAGCCCAAGCCCCCGCTCCTCGAGCTGGGCCTCGAAGGCCTTGCGGATGGCCTTCTTGGCCCTGGCGATACTCTGCGGGCTCGACAGGGCCTGCCGGGCGACATAGGCCGCGCCGTCCAGGACGGAGATCATCTCGCAGATGCGGATGGGATAGCCGGCCCTCTGCGGACGCCGCCCCCCGGGGGACGTCGTCGTCTCCTGGCCGACGAGCGTCGTCGGGGCCATCTGTCCCCCGGTCATCCCGAAGATGGCGTTGTTGATGAAGATGACGGTGAGGTTCTCACCTCGCATGGCCGCGTGCACGATCTCCGCCGTGCCGATGGCGGCAAGGTCTCCGTCGCCCTGATAGGTGAACACGACGGTCTCAGGGCGGACCCTTTTCACCCCGGTCGCCACCGCAGGAGCCCTCCCGTGGGCGGCCTGCAGCATGTCCACGTCGAAGTACTTATAGGCCAGGACCGAGCAGCCCACCGAAGCGATACCCACCGCACGCTCCCTGATGTCGAGCTCGTCGATCACCTCAGCCACCAGGCGGTGGGCGATGCCGTGGGTGCAGCCGGGGCAGTAGTGGGTCACGACATCGGTCAGGCTCCGCGGCCTCTCGTAGACGATCTCCGTTCCGCTGGGGCGCTCCCAGGTCCGGGAGGTCATCGGCCTTCATCCCCCTCCTCCACCATCCTGCGGATCTCACCCAGGACCTCCTCGGCCGAGGGCACGACCCCGCCGGTCCGCCCGTAGAACCGCACCGGGGCCCGGCCTCCGACCGACAGGCGGACGTCATCCACCATCTGGCCGAGGCTCATCTCGACGGTGAGAAAGCCCTTGGCCGTCTCCAGGGCCTCCTCGAAAGCCTTGGTCGGGAAGGGCCACAGGGTGATGGGCCTGAGGAGGCCGACCGAGAGTCCCTCCTCCCGTGCCTGGCCGACGGCCTCCCGGCAGATGCGCGCGGTCGTGCCGTAGGCCACCACGAAGTAGTCGGCACCAGGGTGGACTATCTCGGCCATCTGCTCGTTGGCCCGGATCTCGGAGTACTTGGCCTCGAGCCTGCGGTTGAGCTCCTCGCACTCGGCAGCGGCCAGATGGAGGGAGTTGATGAGGTTCGGCCTGCGCCCCCGGGCTCCGGTCGTCGCCCACGGCTTGGGGGGGAGCCTGTCAGGGTCCACCGGGTCGGGAAGGACCACCGGCTCCATAATCTGCCCGAGCATCCCGTCCCCGACGATCACGACCGGTGTGCGGTATCTGTCGGCGAGGTCGAAGGCCTTGCCGACAAGGTCCACCATCTCCTGGACCGTCGCCGGTCCGAAGACTATCGTCCGGTAGTCGCCGTGCCCGCCCCCACGGGTAGCCTGATGGTAGTCCGACTGGGCCGGTTGGATGCCCCCCAGCCCGGGACCGCCCCGGGTCATGTTGACGATGAGCCCGGGGACTTCCGCGGCCGCCATGTAGGAGATGCCCTCCTGCTTCAGGCTTATCCCCGGACTGGAGCTCGACGTCATGGCTCTCGCTCCCGCCCCCCCGGCGCCGTAGAGCATGTTGATCGCCGCGACCTCGGACTCGGCCTGGACGAACTGGCCCCCGACCTCGGGCAGACGGCGCGACATGTACTCCGGTATCTCGTTCTGGGGGGTTATGGGGTAGCCGAAGAAGTAGCGGCACCCGGCGCGGACGGCCGCCTCGGCCAGGGCCTCGTTCCCTTTCATCAGGACTCGCTCACGCTTCACGGTTCTCCCCCCTACCCCGCCTCGGCCCTTCGACGGGTCTCTCGGTAGACCCTGATGGCCGTGTCCGGGCAGATCCGCGCACAGAGCCCGCAGCCGGTGCAGTCCTGCGGAGACGCGGCCTCAGCCGGGTGGTAGCCCAGCGCGTTGATCCTGTCCGACATCGAGATGACGCCCTTCGGGCAGACCGGCACGCACAACTGGCAGCCCTTGCAGCGGTCCTCCTCGAAGAACACGTACCCCCTCAAATCCGTCCCCCTTCCGAACCGGAGGCGCCGCCCTGGAGAAGGACGGCCCTCCCGTGACACGGGCGGAGCCGCGGGCCGGAAGACATCCCGCAGTTCCGGAGACCCGGAGCGCGGACTAGACGGTCGGCCTGGAGGGCAGATGGAACCTCCTCTGCTCCCCGATGAGGGCTATCCGCTCCTCGGCCAACCGGTCCGCGGCGCGGTAGGTGGGCACCCCGTCCCGCTCGGCGATGCCGATGACCTTCAGGATGGTCTCATGGATGCCCGCGATCTTCTTGAAGGCCCGGTCCCGGTTGTAGCCCTGGAGTTCGTCGGCGACATTGATCAGCCCGCCGGCGTTTATGACGTAGTCCGGCGCGTAGAGGATGCCCCGCTCATGCAGGGCGTCTCCGTCCGAGTCGCTGAGGAGCTGGTTGTTGGCCGCCCCCGCCACCACACGGCACTTGAGCCGCGGCACGGTCTCCGGGTTGAGAACGGCCCCCAGCGCGTTCGGAGAGAAGATGTCGCACTCCACGTCATAGATGTCATCGGGCTCCACCGCCTCGGCCCCGAACTCCGCCTTGGCCCGCTCGACGGCCTCCTCGTTTATGTCCGTGACGATGAGCCTGGCCCCCTCGTCGTGCAGGTGCCGGGCGAGGTTGAAGCCCACGTGCCCGAGCCCCTGGAGGGCTATGGTCAGACCCGAGAGGCTCCCGGTGCCCAGGGCGACCTTGGCGCAGGCCTTCATCCCCTGCCATACGCCGAAGGCGGTGGCCGGCGAGGGGTCACCGCTGGACCCGTAGGCCGTGGAGACACCGGTGACATAGTCGGTCTCCATGTGGATGTAGTCCATGTCCTCCACGCTCGTCCCGACGTCCTCGGCGGTGATGTACCTTCCTCCCAAGGACTGGACGAAGCGCCCGAAGGCCCGGAAGAGGGCCTCCGACTTGTCGCGCCGCGGGTCGCCGATGATGACGGCCTTGCCGCCGCCAAGGTTCAGGCCTGCCGCCGCAGCCTTGTAGGTCATCCCGCGGGCAAGGCGCAGGACGTCGAAGATGGCCTCGTCCTCACTGCTGTAGGGCCACATCCGGAGCCCGCCGAGGGCCGGTCCCAGCGTGGTGTCGTGAATCGCGATGATGGCCCTGAGGCCCGCCGCCTCGTTGTGGCAGAACACCACCTGCTCGTAGCCGTAGTTCTCCATCTCCTTGAAGACTTCCATCGTGGAGTCCTCCCCTGCCGGTTCTGGTGCCGAGCTTCCCTCCGGCATCGCCCTCAGGACCTCTCGAGACCGGCGGCCGTGCCACCCCGCCGCCGGAGGTACAGGCGCCAACCGGAGGCCGCCTTGAGCCTCTCCTCCACCAGTACGTCGGCGGCCCGGTAGGTGGGAATGCCGTCCCGCCTCGCGATGGCGAAGATGCGCTTGAGACTGTCGTAGATGGCCATGGCCCGCCTCATGGCCCTCTCCCGGCTGAAGGTCGGGAACTCCTCCGTGACCTGGATGAGTCCCCCGGCGTTTATGACGTAGTCCGGCGCGTAGAGGATGCCTCTCCGATGCAGTTCGTCACCGTGCCGCTCCTCGTCGAGCTGGTTGTTCGCGGCCCCGGCGACGATCTTGGCCCGAATCCTCGGCAGGGTCTCGTCGTTGATGACGCCCCCGAGGGCGTTCGGTGAGAAGATGTCGCATTCAACCCCCACTATCTCTTCAGGAGGGACGACCTCCAGGCGGTACTCGCGCCTGGCGCGGTCCAGGTTCTCGCGCGACACGTCGGCCGCGATGATCTCTGCGCCTTCCTCCTGCAGGTAGCCGCAGAGGCGGTAGCCCACCTTGCCGACCCCCTGCACGGCCACTCGGAGCCCCTTGAGAGAGACCGAACCGAAAACCTCCTCCGCGCAGGCCCGCAGGCCGTGCCAGACGCCGAAGGCGGTGGTGATGGACGAGTCGCCGCTGCCGCCGTGCTCTTCGGGCAGGGCGACCAGGTGAGAGGTGCAGGCCCTGGCCCAGACGAAATCATCGGCCACGGTGCCCACGTCGGTGCCGGTTATGAACCGCCCGTCCAGGGACTCCACGAAGAGACCTAAGGCCCTGAAGAGGAGCTCGCTCTTGTCCTTGGCCGGATCCCCCCATATGACACACTTACCGCCGCCGAAGTTGCATCCGGCGGCGCCTGCCTTGTAGGTCATACCCCGAGAAAGCCGAAGGACGTCGTCCAACGCTTCCTCCTCGCTCTTGTAAGGCCACATCCTCGTTCCGCCGAGGGCCGGGCCCAGGCTGGTGTCGTGGATGGCGATGATGCTTCTCAACCTCGAGACCCGGTCGTAGCAGAAAAGCACCTGCTCGTGCCCTTGCTCGGCCATCTTGTCGAAGATACCCATGTGCGATACGAGCCGCGCCACCTCCTGAGGTCTGTGTGACACCGAAGTCATGTCTGCCCCGACTTGGGCCAACTGAGTATATTCGCGGCCCGACAAGATGATTCCTCCGGGAGCTGTACAGGCCGCGGGCCGACCCGCCGCGGTCGCCCGCGGTCAGGTCGGCCCTGTCGGCCCTTGGCGTGTTCGGTCGGGAAAGTCTCGCGCCCCTCGCGCGTCGGGTGCGTCAGGTGCCCGCCATTCTCATCTCGAGCCGCAGTTTGTCGGCAATCATGGCGATGAACTCAGAATTCGTCGGTTTGCCACGGTCATGGCTCACCGTGTATCCGAAGAGCCTTGTAATGGCGTCAAGGTTCCCTCTGTTCCAAGCCACCTCGATGGCGTGTCTGATGGCCCGCTCCACCCTGCTGGGAGTCGTGTCGTACTTGGCGGCCACGGCCGGGTAGAGCTCCTTGGTGATGGCCCCCAGGTAGTCGACGTTGTTCACGACCATCATTATGGCGTCTCGCAGATAGAAGTAGCCCTTGATATGGGCCGGGATACCCACCTCATGGATGAGGTTGGTGACCTCGACCTCCAGGTTGCGCGCCCTGCTGGGGGGGTGGGTGAGGGGTTTGGTGGAGTGCGACAGCTGGCGGATACGGTCGGCCAGAACATCGAGGCTGAAAGGCTTCAGGACGTAGTAGTCGGCTCCGAGACTGACGACCCGCTGGGTGACGGACTCGTGGCCGAAGGCGGTGAGCATGATCACCCGTGGGCGACCCGCCTCATCCCTGACGAGTCTCTCGAGAACCCCGATGCCGTCGAGATGGGGCATGATGATGTCCAGCACAAGGACGTCAGGCTTGACCTCTGCGACCATTTCCAGGACCTCGTTGCCGTCATGGGCCACCCCGACAAGGTCGATGTCGTCGTACCCGGCCAGGTAGTCTCGGAACAGTGCGCAGAACTCCTTGTTGTCATCCGCCAGGACCACCTTCACGGCACTCGACACGGTTCACATCCCTCCTCTCTGTTCGCCCTTCTGTCCGTCCCTCCCCCACACCCCGCTTGTTCTCGCCCTGCAAGACGTTTCCTTCTATAATTGGCAAGAATATCCGCCCTTCATCAGGCCGGTCACGCCGACCGAGCAAGAGAGGGCCGGCTGGCTCCCGTCTCGCACTCCGGAGGAGGCCGGCAGGAGTCCGGCCTCCCGCACCATCCACTCCGCGAACACACCGTAGCCGCGGGTGGGGTCGTTGATGAAGACGTGCGTGACCGCCCCGACGAGCCGCCCGTCCTGAAGAATGGGGCTGCCGCTCATCCCCTGCACGATGCCTCCCGTCTCCCGGATGAGCCGCGGGTCGGTGATGCGGACGGTGATGCCCTTGGGACCTGGCCGCGTCTGCAGGGCCTGCACGTCGGTTATCTCCACCTGGAACCTCTCGACGGTGTGGCCGTCAACGACGGTCAGGATCTCCGCCGGTCCGGTCCGGACCTCGCGGGCAAGGGCCACCGGCACCGCCCGCCCCCCGCCGGGCAGCGGCCCTACGGTCAACCGGCCGACGATGCCGTAGTCGGTGTTGCCCGTGATGACGCCGATGACGTCCTCGCCGTCGACGAAGGTCCCCTCCTTCTCGCCCGGCTCCCCCCGCCGTCCCGGCCTCACCCTCACGACCGACGCCTTCACGATCCTTCCGTCACCGAGTTCCAGGGGACGGTTCGTCGCCGCGTCGGTGATGACGTGGCCGAGGGCCATGAAGATGCGTGTCTCGGGGTCATAGAAGGTGAGGGTCCCGACGCCGGCCGCCCCGTCCCGGACGTACAGGCCTATCTGGTAGAAGCCGTCCTCTGCGCTGTAGCGAGGGGTCACCTCCAGGCGGACGGTCCGTCCGTCCCGGCTGAGTTCGAGAGGGACCGGGCGGCCCTCCCGGGCGCACCTGTTGACGAGGAAGACGATGTGCTCGTTGCTCTTGACCTCCTGTCCGTCAACCCGGAGGATGACGTCCCCCACTTGGACCCCCGCTTCGCGGGCCGGATACACGGGGCCCTCGTCGGGGGTCTTGACCGGAGCATGGCCCACGACGGCGACCCCCTTCGTCCTCAGCACGATGCCGATGGACTGCCCGCCGGGAACGACCCTCACCCTGGGGACGACCTGGACGGTTATCCTCTTGACAGGGAGGATTCCGAGGAGGCTGAGGTCGAGGCGGCACCGTCCCTCGGCCAGCGGACTCAACTCCAGCGGGCGACCGAGGTCCACCAGCCACCGTCCGGCCGATGGGGCCTCGCCGTTGATGTGAAGCACCCCGTCCGCATCGCCCGTTATGACCGCGGACAGCGGGAGTCCCAGGAGGTACACCCGCTCTTCCTCGCCGACGACGAGCCGCAGTTCACTGGGGCAGTCCACCAGGCTGCGGAAGGGGGGACTCCACGCGGCCAGGACGACGAGAGCGGCCAGGACGATCCCTGCAGCCCGGCGGAGGCTGTCGTGCCTCATCCTCATGGGGGAGGGACCACTCCAAGGGTGATGCTGCCCTGCTAACTTGTCCGGCCCCGCGGCCTTCTATCCCCTGGGGCAGGGGGCTATTCCCTGTGTCCGGGCTCCGCTAGCAGCTTGTGTGAGAAACGTACAGGACTCGTGTGGCCAGTCGTGAATCTGAGGGTATGACCAACAAGAAGGTCAGAGAGTATCAACCCCCTCAGATCATGGCGTTTCCTCCGAGTCTGGATGACGTGCCGCCCCCGGAGCATCCGGCGTACTTCGTCCGGGACTTCGTGGCGGGCCTGGACCTGTCGGAGTTCTACGCGGACTACCCGGAGAGGCGCGGGCAGCCTCCGTATCACCCCCGCATGATGGTCGGGGTGTGGCTGTACGGCCACACGGTGGGCATCCGCTCCTCCCGCAAGCTCGAGCAGGCCATCAAGGAGAACCTGGGGTTCCGGGTCGTGGCCGGCGACCAGCAGCCCGACCACTGGACCCTGTCCGATTTCAGGCGTCGTCACCACAAGGCCCTGGGCGACCTCTTCAATCAGACGGTCCAGGCGGCGGCCGCAATGGGACTGGTGAAGCTCGGCCACGTGGCTGTGGACGGGACCAAGGTGAAGGCCAACGCCTCCAAGCACCGCACCATGAGCTACGGCTGCATGGAAGAGGAAGAGGAACGCCTGCGGGAAGACATCGAGCGCTGGCTGGAAGAGGTCGAGGCCAACGACCGGGCCGAGGACGAGCTCTACGGCGACGGGAACGGCTGGTCGCTCCCACCGGAGCTGGCCGACGCGGAGAAGCGCCGGAAGTTCATCCAAAAGTTCATGGACAAGCTCGAGGAGCGGAAGAAGGGCCGAGGCCGCGGAGAAGCAAGAGCAGACCGAGGCCCCGGCTTTCAGGCCCCGGAGGCGGAAGGAGTCGGCCGTACCCGAGAACCAGACTCGATTGGACTTCCCCGAGCCTCCTGAGGAAGCCAAGGGTCAAGCTCCCGGACGCGGCAAGGGCAAGAAGCAGGTCAAGCCCAGGGACAAGGACCAGATCAACTTCACCGACCCCGACTCGCGGACCATGCTCGACTCGGACAAGGCCTTCATCCGGGGCTCGGGCGTCCAGGCCGCCGTCGACGCCGACACCCACATCATCGTCGCGGCCGACCTGACCAGCCAGGCGGCCGACAGACCTCATCTTGTGGGGATGGTCGAGCAGGTCGAAATCAATACCGGCAGATACCCCGAGGAACTGTCCGCCGACGCCGGCTACTGGAGTGGAGCCAACCTGAAGGCCCTCCAAGACAAAGGCATCAAGGCCTTCATCCCACCGGACCGGGTCAAGCACACCGAGTGGCGGAAGACGAAGTCGCCGCGGGGACGGATACCGAAGAACGCCTCCCGGAAGTATCTGATGCGGCGTAAGCTCCGGACCAAACGCGGGCGGGCCCGCTACAAGCTCCGGCAGACCTCGGTGGAACCCGTCTTCGGCAACATCAAGGAAGGCACCGACCCTACCGCCGGCCTGCTCCTGGTGGCGGCAGCGTCCGGGCGAGGTCCCTCACCCACCGGTGGCACTCCTCCAGCTCGCCGGGTGTCACCTTGCCCGGGTCGTGCTCGAGGACTATACGGAGCCCCCGCCCGGAGGCATCCGGTCCTGGTGGCCGGGCCAGGAGCTCCCGGGCCATCTCGACCGACGGGGCCCAGCCCTCATCCGGGCTCTGGGACGGCAGGACCGGAACGTGGTTCACCCGCCGCTTCGAGTTGGCGGCGTGAAGGTGGAGATGGGTGGTCAGGGGATACCAGCGGCGGGCCAGCTCCAGGCAGTCAAGACCGTGCGTGCGGGCAATGAGGGCCAGGCGGCCCGTATCGAGGCACACCGACAGCCCTTCGCGGCCCTCCAGCAGACCGGTCAGCGCGTCCCGCTCCGCCGGGCCCCGGACGAGGAGCCGGCCGGACTCGTCAATCTCCAGGACCACCTCCAGTCCCGCCTCCCGGCCCGCCTCTTCTAGCCGGTCGAGACACACCTCCGCCCAGGCCAGGGCCTGGTCCCGGGTCCAGGCCGAGCCGGGAACGCCGGGGACCAGGAAACCCCAGCCCAGGGCGCAATAGTCGAGGCCCTCCTCGAGCAGGACCGGCCAGGGGAAGTGGAAGAGGATATAGCTCGCCCCGAGGCCGGCGGCCAGGGCGCAGGCCCGGCCCGTCTCCTGCAGCGCCCGCTCCCTCACGGCGGGGTCGGGATCGAACCAGCGGTGCCGCTGGGGCTCGGCGGCCACGAGCGGCCAGTGCACGCCGAGGTCCCAGCCCCGGCGCAGGACCTCAGTGGCGGCCTCCCGGGCCGCAGTCAGCGACTCGAAGTAGCCCAGCTCGGCTCCCTGCCAGTCGCGGTCCAGGCTCTCCCCGAAGGGGTTCCGGCAGGGCTCACCCGGCCGGGCCGGCCGGATGAGCCGTCCGGTGATGGGGATGTAGAGATAGGCGCTCACTTGCTCTCCTCCCGCCTGCCGACTTCTTGCCATGATAGGTGCCTTTCCTGCCCGGCCGGGTCTCCTTCGCTCGGGACCCCGCACCGCCGGGAACGTCCCCCACCGGGAGGGATTCGACCCGGGTCACAAGAACACCGTGGCTCATGAGCAGAGCTCAGCGCGACCCACCCGCCGGCACCCCGGCCGGCACCTTCTGGATAGGGCGCAACCCCAACCCCCGGAGCCGGCTCCCGGTCCTCCTTCTGCTTCCCGTGGCCGGGGAGCGGCCGCTGTGCCTGGCAACGACGGGCACCTGGCCCGGACCGCGCGACCTTTTCTGCTACGAGCTTGCCGGATGGCCTGAGGGGGTCGGGCCTGACGAAGAGCATCCGGTGTCGGCCTGCTGGCGCCAGGGGCAGGCCGTGCACCTGGTCCTGAAACGGCGCCGGCAGAGGCGGTCGATTTTCGTCTGGACGCAGAGCCGCGGCCGGACCCTCATCTTCTGGCGGAGCCGGCGGTCGATGCGGGGAGCGAAGCCGGGAATCCGGGTGCCCCAGGCCCGGGCGCTCGAGCGTTCGGTGACCATCACCGTCGACCAGCGCGAGCGCTACGCCTGGAGGTTCGCGGACTACCAGGTCAGGACCGAGCGGCGCGAACTGCCGGTGGGGGACTACGGGGTCTTCCACGACGGTCGGCTCGTGGCGGCGGTTGAGAGGAAGTCGGTCGAGGACCTCGCGGGTTCGCTCACCTCGGGAGAACTGGCCCTGGTCCTGGCCGAGCTGTCGGCCCTGCCGCGGGCCATGCTGGTGGTCGAGGGAAGACTCAGCGACCTCGTGAAGGTGGCCGAGCGGGTCCGCCCGGGGTGGCTCTTGAACCTCGTGGCCGCGCTCCAGGTCGAGTTCCCCCGCGTGACCTGGTGCTTCGCCGAAACCGGCAGGCTGGCTCAGGACCTGGCCTACCGCTGGCTGGCGGCCGCGCTCAGGCGTTCGGTTTCCGCCGCCCGGAAGGGGACCCAACTGGAGGCCTTCCCCGGGTCGCGGGTGGCCGAGTCCCTCTCGCCCTGGCCGGGAAGGGACACCGCCTCCTCCCCTGAAGACGCCGGACCGTGGCCTCCCCCGGAGTCCCCGTCCCGGACCGAGGCGCCGCTCGACGCCGCAGGACGGCGGGCCGCAGCCCTGGCCGCCGCGCGGCAGGGAAAGGTCTGGACCACCCGGGAATACGCCGAGCACTTCGGCGTCGGCCCGTCCGCGGCCCGGTCGGACCTCAAGGCGCTGGTGGATGAAGGAGAACTCATGGCCGAGGGCAGGACGCGGTCCAGGCGCTACCGCGTGCGGGAGAGCTGAGCGGCCGGTCCACCATCAGCGGACCGCTTCCCTCCTGTTCATCCCTTGTCGCCCTCGAGAAAGGCACTGGATGTGTACCTCACGTGGGCTGACCCCGATTCGCCGTGCCCGACACCGCTAGGGTCATGGACATCCCCAGGCAGGGTCTGCGTGGGCGGCGCACGCGGGCCTGGGCCACGCGCCCTCCGGCGCCCGGGCCGCGCCACGTCGGCCGCCCGGGTCG
>ENA-OSAE01000231-OSAE01000231.1-marine-sediment-metagenome-genome-assembly--contig:-NODE-231-length-35344-cov-25.874578_pt1 | contig 35344 bp, 26 predicted proteins | sample MGYA00237870_ERZ529317 | MGnify/ENA primary metagenome ERZ529317 (study PRJEB26369, sample SAMN03142812) | marine sediment metagenome | biome: marine; feature: borehole; material: sediment... | reverse complement strand
CTTGAACTCGTTCGCTGACCGCCGCTCAGGAAGCCGGTGCCTACCCCTTCGTTGGCACCCCTTATACAGACTGCAGCAACCGGCTTGCTCCTAATTTTCATCATCCGTGGTACCGCCGCACCGCGAGGGGCATGGAGCACTAGTCTAAGCATGTATCTATTATTACCGTATGATGAGGTAGTGTCAAGGATTTTGTCTAAGAACTGTAAGGTCGTAATCCCCAGGCCGCCTAGGCCCTTCTGTTATGTAGCCTCTATTCTTGGCTCCCTGTGGAGGAGACGTTTGTTGTCTTTGATTCTTCTTATTTGCACAATCCATGTTTCTATACTCCCTGATTATGCTGGTGTAAGAGTGAGACGGTGATGGAGGTCACGGCACGGACTCCCGACCTGAGGGTACAATTATACTGCTATAGTGCCGGTTGTTTTCTCCTGGGCGGGCATGGTACACTGAAGTTGATGCCCGGCTTTGGCAAAAAAAGCTGAAGTGGCGTCAGTTAAAGAGAAGCAAAGAAAGCGGTAATGTTTGGACACGGACCAGGGTGCATATTCAAGCATAAAACCCTAGATCCTAGATTCAGTTGAAGGGAGAGGGGAGGTTGGCTCAACTGGGGCTTCCGGAGAAAGAGCTTTCAATAGATGGTTTGCGCCAGGCCTTTGAGAAGGCCGGCTACATTTGCGGTGATGACCTTATCGTAACCGTATACCTGGCCCTCAAGCTGGAGAAACCCCTTTTGATTGAAGGTGCACCCGGGGTTGGGAAAACAGAGATTGCCAAGGTTTTGAGCCGGGTATTTGATACCGACCTGATCCGGCTTCAGTGTTACGAAGGCCTGGATGAGAATAAAGCCCTTTACGAATGGAACTACCAGAAACAGCTCATTAAGATCCAACTGGAAAAGGACGGTTCCGGGACGGCTGAGTTAGAAAGAGACCTTTTCTCCCGGGAATACCTGCTGGAAAGGCCGTTGTTAAAAGCCATCCAGGCGGAGGAGAAAGTTGTTCTGCTGATAGATGAGATTGACAAGTCGGATGAGGAGTTCGAAAGCTTCCTGTTTGAGCTCTTGTCTGATTTTCAAGTTTCCGTGCCGGAACTGGGTACTATTCAAGCACACCAGGTCCCAATGGTGGTTCTGACCAGCAACCGGGCCCGGGAGCTTTCCGATGGCTTGAAACGCAGGTGTATCTTTTTGTATATTGATTTCCCAACGGTGGAAAAAGAGTACCGCATCATTAGGCTTAAGGTTCCGGAGGCTACCGAAAGCCTCGCCCGGCAGGTGGCCAGGGCGGTGCATTACCTCCGTGCCCACCTGGAACTGCGTAAACCACCATCGATCTCCGAAACCCTGGACTGGGCCCGAGCCTTGGTGGCTTTAGGGGCGCAACAGGTAGATCCCGTTCATCTCAAGGGTACCCCCAACATCTTGCTCAAGAACCAGGACGATCTTCAGACCTTTCACCGGCAACTAGACCTCAAGAAATTCTGGTCCTTTGTACAGGAGGGAGAAAAGGCCTCAGGTGTCCCTGGTCGGTAGGTGGAAGGTAGGAGAATTCCTGGGGCTGGGAGGGGATGGGATGGCAGGTGTTACCCACCTGAATTGTAAGCAGTGTAACGAGAGGCGGAGCTGCTCCCGGGAGGCGGGTGATAAGAAAGGTCAGCTGGATGACGCTAGGCACCGGTGCCTGGCGGCCTTCGGTTGCACGGGTGCCACGGACGTGGTGGTAAAAAGGGGCTGCCTGGTTTCGACCGGGAATACCCTGGAATTGAACCTCTTGAGTTTTGTCAACTTGCTCCGCCACTGCGGTTTTGTCATCAGTTCGACCGAAATCCTGGATGCCATCCGCGGGCTGAAGGAGGTCGACCTGCTGGACCGGGAAGCAGTACGGGCTGTTCTCCAGGGGACCCTGGCTAAAAGATCAGAACAAATCCCTTTGTTCCAGCGGGCCTTCCAGCTCTTTTTTACCTATCCTGAGGAACGGGACCGGTTGATCAGGCAGAAACAGGAGAAGGATGCCGCCCGCCGGGAACTACTCCGGGAGGCAGACCGGGAGTTAACCTTTCGTGGTCAGCCCCTCCACCTTACCGACCAACAGCGGGAGACGTACGCCCGCCTGGTTCCTGCTGAGCGTTCCCGGATCAAGGAGTTCCTGGAGAAGAGTTCGAACGGATACAAGGTTCACGAGGGTTTCCGGCCCATCATCGAGACCCTGGTTGCAGGTCAACTTAACCACTGGCAGAAACAGTTACCTGAACAGGATACAGAGCAGGATGCGATTCCCTTGGAGCCAACAGGGGACATTGAGTTGGATGCCATCCTGGAGGAGCTGGCCGCGGGTGCCCCGGGTCACAAGGGAAGGTCCATTATGTACCAGGACCTGAAGGAAATTTCCGACAAGGACCTTCCCCGGCTCGCGGTGGTGACCCAACTCCTGGCCAAAAGACTGGCGTCAAAAATCTCCCGGCGCTACCGTACGAGCCGGAAAAGGGGCCGGATCGACTTCCGCCGTACCATCCGGTCCAACTTACGGTACGGGGGAACCCTTTTCCAGCTCAAGTACGGGACGAAAAAACTTCAAAAACCCCGGCTCCTACTGGTATGTGATGTGTCGGGGTCAATGACCCGTTATACGCGGTTTGTCTTGCAGTTCATCTATGGGCTCTCAAGTGTGCTGGAAAGGATCGAGACCTTCGTCTTTTCCGAAGACCTGGAGCGGATTACCCCTCATTTTCAGCAGAAAAAGTCCTTTGAAGAAACCATGGCCTGGGTTGTCGACAACAGCGAGCAGTGGGGACGCGGGACCGACCTCAGTACCTCCCTGAGAACCTTGATGGCCAATTACGTTCGGCTCCTGCTTCCGGATACCTATGTCATCATTGTCAGTGACACCAAGACCCTCTCCATCGAGAGATCAGAAGAGGACCTGGCCCGGATGAGAAAGAGGGTCAAGGACATCCTGTGGCTTAATACTGTCGCTAGGTCAGAATGGGAGGGGATGGCCTCGGTATCTGCCTTCAAGAAACATGTGCAGATGTACGAATGCTACACCCTGGCTCACCTCGAAAAGGTAGTCAGGGGAGAGATCTGGGGTTAGGTTTCCCAACCTGACATTCGGTCTTGGCGGCGATGATATTGCCGACACCCCAAACGGGACGACGCTATACGCAACTGAGGCTGTCGGACGTTGGAACTGACTTGGAGTGGCTGGCCGGATTCAATTTGCGACCCTGGGTAGGCGATTTCTATCTTATGGATTTCCGCTCGGTTTCCCGGGCTGCGTACTGGGGCCCGGGTTGGGGGTGTTAGGGAAACTCACCAGTACCCCCATTGGGAACGCTGGTATTTCTGGTAGCATTTTTTGCACAGCGCCATCACGATTAACTGTTCCACGTACTGCAGGCTTTCTTTTCGGGCGGGTTTTCCGCATTTATAACAGTAGGCAATCTCGACTACTTTACCCACACGACAACACCCCTTCTAAGAAAGACCGGTGGGCTTGGTGGATCCTCAGGAAATATGATGCCCCGGCGATGGGTTTTTAAAAATAGTAAAAGGAACCTGCTCTTTTCCAGAAGGTTCCTCGGCACTGACAAGAAGCGTGAGGGACAATACGAAAACAAAAAAGGCTTCTACGCGGGTTTAAACTGTTAGCCGGGACCTTTATCGGTCATACGTAAAGGCTTTTCAACCCGCTACGTAGAGAAGGGAAAAAGGGTTTAGTCTCGGTTGGCCATCAAGAAAACCTTTTGAATAGGGTGAAAACCGTGGATCAAGCAGGAAAACACCTAGAAATGTCTAGTGTTGACTTGGTAAATGAAGCTAAGGATCCTTTGAAAGCCTTGAGGGCTCTGATGGCTGTATTCTCATATGACAGCGCATATGCCTGGGTACGCGAGCAACCTTGCGGGGAGAGGTTTGATCCTGGTAATCCTGAAGACCGGGATCGTTATACCTTACTTTATCAAAGTGCTCGCGACAAAGCAAAAGAAGAATTTATTTCTCTGATCCGGGTGAGTGAAGGGGAAAAACGTGTTGAGCTGCTCAAGTACGTGCTAAAGAACGGACGAGGTGAACTTCTGGTAAAGGCAGTGGAGGCTGTACGAGAATACGGGTTGAACGAGCTGAGGGACCTGCTTTATGAAATATTTGGGCAAACTTCAATGGGTGCCCGGCGTGCTATTTTGGCTTTCTTGGCTGATTATCCTGCACAAAGGAGTTATGCTTTTCTCCGAACATGGATGGAAAAGGCCAATGAAGGAAATGAATGGGGGAGCTTAAAGTACGATTTTGGATTACTACAGAAAGCTCTGTGTCAAAGGTTTCCTGTTGTTGCGTGGGCAGACCGGGTCTTATCTGACCGAAAAAAGCTTAGCCCTGAGGGGTTTACGGCCAAGGAGATGTGGGTCTTCCTTAAGGAGATGCCTGCCCCAGGAGACGCTCTACGATTAGGCTGCCATTACTTGTCGACGGCACCACCTGAGACCACTGAGAACTTCTTGGGGATTTTGCGCGATAACTTGTACTCCCGGCTGCACGAAAAGGGTTTGCCCCAAGATTCTTTTCGTGCCGGACTCTTACTGATAAACCGAACTAAGATGGAGAAAAAAACCCTTCAAAAGATAACGAGCTGGTTGCATCGTGCTTCAGAAAAAGACCGTCGTGAATGTTTGCAGGTGCTACCCCTAAAATCAACGGCCCTGTTGTTACAATGGTCATTACGTGGTGCACCGCAGCATGTCCGCCAAAGCTTAAAGGTGCTTAAGATTTTGCCTGAAGTTGTCCCTGAACTCTATGATTCTCTAATGTTCGTGGTTCGCCGGAATGACGATTTGAGCTTGGCGGCTGTGGAAGCACTCCTTTCTACGCCCCGGAGCTCGATGGATACAAGTGAAATTAACGCATGGCTCAATTATTGGTTAATTTTTGGTGCTGAGAAGAAACAAAGAAGAGTTGCCAGGATTATCGCTACAACTAGTACGACAGTCGGTCCCCACCTTTTTGCGCTTCCTGAGTCCGCAGGGAATCTGCTCCTTTCGACGTGTAAAGAGTATAACCCGAAAAAGCTTGCGGCACTGCTTTCAACTGGGCTTCGTGAGTCCCCCGCCCTGAGTAAAGCCCATTACCGCATAGCTGTTGATTTATACCGGTGGCTGGACCAACGCAATTTAGTTACGAAGCAGCTGGAAGTGGATTTGGGTCAGGCGTTCTTACGCACGATTGTTAACGAACCCACTTCAGCTTCATGGATTAGTGAAGGGCTTTTGAGTCTCAAGAACGCTTCCCACGTTTTTTATCAAGTTCTTTCCCAGGCAATAGACCAACTTCAGACGTGTCTCAAACTAAGGGAGGGAGCTGGAAGGGTTCTCGGCATGCCCGCACCGGTTCTGTTTAAGCGAGACATTGCTCTTTGGGCTGAAGTTGGGCAATTCTGTTCACGGCTCATCTTGGAGTTTGTGGCCAAGGATCCCTCGGAGATTCCAAGGGTTTCTGGAATGATACCCAAAGAACTATTGCCTACGCTCAGAAAAACTGTTTATAGTTTACTCTCTGTGCCTGATGAAACCAGCCTGGAAAAAAGGCGCCAGGGTTTGCTGGAAGCAGCCGAAGCTTTGGTCGAAATTGGACATGTCATGTCGTCCCAACGTGACGAGGAGGCACCCATGAAATCTTACGGGCAGGAGATTATCCAGCGTTTTGAAGGCTTCTTGGACCGAATTCGTCTTTATGAAGACGGTGAATCTAAGGATACTGGTACCGAAGACCTTGAGCTCATAGAGGACATTGAGGAACTGCTCCGATTTTGGTCCATAAAACATGCCAATAAGACCACCCAAAAATCCAAATCCGAGTTTCACCTAAATAGTCAGGTTCGTAAGCTGGCTCAAACCATTGGGCTAACTATGGAAAAACTTTGCTTGCACCTTGGTCCTGGTTACCCAGAAAAGGTTGGAAACGTATTAGACAAGGTTTATGAAGCAGTTTCATCCCTGGGACTAGCCCCTGTTGACGATTTTCTCAGTGAAGTCCTGTTTGATCCTGAAGTACACCGCGGGCCAAAGGATGTGCAGGCTGGAATGAGGGTTCGGGTCTTGGTGCCTGGCATTCGACAAATTGACGGTGGCATAGTGCGACCAGCTGTATGTGAACAACAGGGAGAATGACTAGTTGGCCGTGGTGGACGAGAAAGAGGTTGAAAAAAGTCCAAGGTTGAAGTCGGCTAAAACCCTTGATAAATCAATGCTTTGAGGAGTAAAAGGAAAAGGATTCCACATCCTTAGTGTCGAATGAGTAGGTGTAAGCAAAGGATCTCCTAACAATTCCTGCCTTTTTTCCTGCGGGGTTTGTCCTGAATGTTGAGGTTAATAGAACCCCCCAGCTAACATTATGGGACTACCTGCTACCACCGGAGCTCACCATCTTCAACGAAGACGAGCAACTTCTTACCTAGCGGTTGAATGTTTTTAATATGCGGATGGGATACCCCACTTTTCCGGTGGAGCCTTACCTGTGTATTGATGCAGGTTAAGTCTCGGTAACGTACCGGTATCCTCAAAGAACTCGGCGCGTTGCTGGTCAAAGGAGCCCAGGGGTAAGAAGCTTAACCGCGGCTGCAAGCTAGGGGTGGACACCCCCTAGTGGAAGCCGACATCCACCAGCCGACAGGCGCCGGAATGGGTTGGCTGGTTTGGCGGCTAGATTTCGGTCCCACAGGTACTCCCGAAAATTCGACTTTACCGGGGCACTATATAACCTCGGGGATTACAGGACCAGCCTGCTTGACAAGCGTAGAGGAGGGATTCTGTGAACGTTTTCGGGGCCGATTTTGGAACTACATATTGTTCGATGGCTTACATGTTTGGGAATAGCCAACCGGAGACCATTCCTATTTCGTTCGGTGAGAAACCAACTTTGTTGCGTTCAGCAGTCCATTTTCCGGATGAAGAACCCCAGGTTTCCAAGACCCGAACCGTCGAGGACCTTCTGATCGGAGATGAAGCCCGACAGTTGGCCCCAACGGGCGGTAGACTTCTTCAGAACTTTAAACCTCTTCTTGGTAGAAAGGTCACCAGGTCTTCGTTGGATATCGAAGTTCTGAAAGAAGGCGCTGATTGGAAAGACTGGAAGTGGGATGGATTGACCCAGGCACTGATTCCCAAAGATACCGAGATGCGCGTTCGCATCGTGAGACGGGCCGAACCGATTGTCCATATCCACTTGTTTCAGCCGTGGGAGATTGAGCTTGCTGCCCAAGCCATCTTTCACCACTTGGCTCAACAGGCAGAAAAATATACGGGAATAACTCATCCAGACCAAGTTGTGGTGGGCGTCCCGGCTGAAGCAAACGATTTTTTTCGCAAGCGAATAGTTGACGCTGTTTTGGCTGTAAACTGGGTGAAGGAAAGGAGCCAAGTATTATTAGTACCAGAGCCCCTGGCCATCGCCCTTCGCTATGGTGTCAACTTGGAAGAAGCACAGACCCTTCTCGTTTTTGACTACGGGGGCGGAACGCTAGATCTTTCTTGTCTAGACATCGAACCTGCCACAGCAAGGAGTCCTCTTCGTGTGACTGTTCGCGCGAGTAAACAGTGTGATAAAGCTGGCATGTACTTTGATTGGGTGCTTTTGAGGGATGTCATTGGGAAGAAGCAGCCTGACTGGTGGAAAAAGGCTGGATTTACCCGTGTTTCAGAGGTGTACTCCAACTGGGCACGTGGACCAATTCTCTTGGAAGAGGTAGAAAGGCTTAAGCATGAATTGTCAGAATCTCAGGAAGCTTACCTAAGTTTTCCGGAGTTTGGCCTAGATGTTTCAGTAACACGAAAGGATTTCGAAAATGCCATACGAGAACATCTTGTAGAAGTGATGGAGTTGGTTGAGAATGTACTTTCCCGAGCTGGAGTCAAGAATGCTTCCGAGCTGGACGCAGTACTGTTGGCCGGTGGGTCGTCGAAAATACCCGTGGTCCAGCTGCTTCTTGGTGAACGTTTCGGTAAAGCCGTACGCGGTGAATATTCAGGGTCGGGTACAGGGACTGAGGGCCTTGTTTATGCCAGCCGTTATAGTGAATTTATCCGCGATAGGCTGGAAACAACTTACGGCTTGTGGGATCCTGAGAGGGCTCGGTTTGTACCTACGCTTAAATCCGGGACCTTGTTAGACGCGGTGCAAATTCCTACAAAAGAGATGGTGGTTGAAACTGACGAACCGGCTGAACTTATTATCCTGGAACATCGTGCTGACGAGCTTCACCCGGTGGCTTCTGCCAGGCTTCCTGATTCCCAGGCCAAGGAAATCAGTTTGCGATTTTTTGTCGATCCTCAAACGAAGACCCTTGCGGTTTATGCGAAAGTTGGAGATCATGATGAGGTAAAGCTTAACTTAACTTATTGGCAGGAAACCAAGGACCGGGATTACCCGGGTGTTCCGTACCTGGAAGAAGGGAATTTAATCAAATTTAAAAACAACTTCTATCCCAATTACGCAAGGGAAGGTAGTGGCTTGATCAAAGAGATCCGACATATCAGGACCGGATTTAAGACCAGGCTCATATTTGGTGACTTGTTTGACTACGTACTTAACGTATATGACTATTACATGAGATCTTACATACAGGTGCGTTCTTCCAACGAGAACGTCACGATTGCTACAGTCAAAGGAGAGATTACTATTGCCCCAAATCCCATGACGTTCAATTATCGTTCCGTACCCACGATTAAGAACCACTATCGTATCCGCGAGGGGGGTGCAGAATGATACCGACGGGGAGTTGGGTTAAATCCACGGAGAATCCAGAATATGGGGTCGGTCAGTTGATTGAGCTGAACGGTGAAACGGCGAAAGTAAGGTTTCCTCTTGGTGACCGGAGGCTTAACGTGAATAAACTTGACCGTGTTCAATTCGAAGTGAACTCTTGGGTAAAAATACGAACAGACGGGACCGAGGGCATCGTCGAAAGCATTGAAACTTCTCCTAACCAAGCTTACCAATACAGAATTCGAGTCGGGTCTTTAAGGAAGATAGTTTCGGAGGCAAGTGTTGAACCCAACCTTACCATGGAGCAACGTCTGAAATACGGTGAACGTTATGACGCCAGGCGGTTCGATCTTACATCTTGGGCGCAAGCCTTGAGATGGGCCCACCAGTACACCGAATTTTCTTCCTTGTCCAATTCTCGACTTGAGCCGCACCCTCATCAAGTTTTCGTAGCCCACCGGGCAACTTCCGAAAGCATTTATCCACGGTTGATCTTGGCAGATGAGGTTGGATTGGGCAAGACTATTGAGGCTGGCCTGATTCTGAAAGAGCTGAAGGCGAAAGGACTGGCCAAGAGAATTCTCATCGTGGCGCCGGCTAGTTTGGTAACACAGTGGCGCTGGGAAATGGAGACCAAGTTTAACGAACGCTTTGCCGTCTATGACAGCCATCGCCTGCGGACCTTACGTGCGGACCATCCGGACAGGAATCCGTGGGAGGTAAACGACCAGATTGTGACGTCGCTTCAATTAGTTCGCCAAGAAGACAGGGCAGAACAAGTTGCCGATTGCCTTTGGGACTTGGTTGTTTTCGATGAAGCTCATCACGTGCGGCGGCACTTAGAAGGGGAAAGGATTCGAAAAACTCAGGCTTACCGGTTGGCCGAACAAGTTAGCGACCGTACCCACAGCTTGTTGCTTCTCACCGCGACTCCCCTCCAGCTGGACCAGTTTGAACTGTATTCTTTGGTTGAGTTGTTAGACCCATCCCTCTTTAGAGATTTTCACGATTTCAGACGTCATTTCGAGGTGGAGTTACCGCGGCTGAGAAGGATTTCGCATCAATTGAAAGAGTATGATAATCTTGATCCAGTTGAAAAATCGAGTTTAAAGCGGAATGTGAAAGAAGTTCTGGGGTCTTCATTCAAGCTTGATGATGACCTGGTACGCCAAGGGGTTCTTAATGTTCACCTGCCCAAACGACATCGATTGTCTCGAGTCATGATCCGTAACCGCAAAAAGAACGTCCTCGATGAGTTTATTCCCCGTAAAGCAAAGGTTCTTGAAGTGCCGATTACAGAGGAAGAACTCGAGCTTTACAATCTAGTTCGCGACTACCTAAGAAAGACGTACCAAGCAGCTCAAGAACGCGAGGATTGGACGTTGGGTTTTGTCATGGTTACCTTTCAAAAACTGCTGGCAAGTAGCACGGCAGCTCTCAGAGATTCGTTGCAGAAACGACGGTCCAAACTCAAGGATGCTTTGGAGGCCAGAAACCTCATGGGAAGACCTTTCACTGAGGAAGGTTTAAATGAAGAGTCACTGGATGAGGAGCAAATGGAAAAACTTCTAGAGTACGCCGGTAGATTTACTGATGAGGAATTGGAGGAACAAATCCATTGGCTTGATGACTTGATACGTAAGACAGAAGAAATCACCGTCGACTCTAAAGCACGTACTCTAGAAATTGCCCTCGATGAAATCTTCAGCCACAATCCAAGGCAGAAAGTCCTCATATTTACCCAGTTTAAGGGCACGTTGAAATACCTAAAGCACCGTCTCTCCAAAGGCTACAGGGTGACTGAATTCCACGGAGGACTAACGCGGGAGCAAAAAGACCATTCTGTAACCCAGTTTAAAAGGGACGGCCAGGTAATGATTTCAACTGAGGCCGGTGGTGAGGGCCGTAACTTTCAGTTTTGCCACATTATGTTCAACTATGATCTTCCGTGGAACCCAATGCGGATTGAACAGCGTATCGGAAGGCTTGACCGCATCAGGCAAAAGCACCAGGTGTTAATTTACAATTTTTCGGTCGTGGGGACCATCGAGGATCGAGTGCTAGAAGTTTTGCAGACCCGGATTCGTATTTTTGAGAGTACCGTTGGCGGGCTTGACCCGATCCTCGGGCCAATGGAAAAGGAAATTGAGCGCATTGTCTTTAGTAAAGAAGCTCGGGAAGCTGAGGAGTTCGAAGCCCTTGCTCGGGACCTTGAAGAAAGAATCCGAGATGCAGCACAAGCTGAGGAAAAACTTGATGACCTGGTAATGGATACCCAGAGTTTTCGCAGGGAAAAAGTAGATAAACTACTTGGTCGCAAACCACCGCTTACTAGTAAGGACCTAGAAAAGTTTATTATTCATTTCCTAGGGGAGTACGGAGATAATACCTATTCAAGAGCACCAGATGGCAGAATTCAAATCACATTGCCCCCAGGCTTAGTTTCGCTCTTGAACAGAAAACTGGGAAAAGATTTAAGAGACCGGTACGCAGGCACTTTTGATGTCAATGAGGCTTTACAAAACGAAGACTGGGAGTTCTTTGCGTTTGGGCATGAACTGGTAGATTCAATTGTCGAATTGTGCTTTCACGAGGGTTTTCGAGCCGACCTGTCGGAACGGTTATTAGTTGATGATGAGCTAGCAGGGTTTTTGGGTATACAACTCAACTACAGATTGTGCATTACTGGAGTGACTCAAAGGGTTAAGCTGCTTCCCATTGTACTTGATGTTCATGGAAACTATCATCCAGGACTGTCTAAGAAGGTCCTGTGGCTTCCTTCGGTGAAACTTAAATGGCCTTTCCAATTTCGTGGCGAGCTGATGGACCAACTGGCGGTAAAGGGAGAAGAACTGGCGGAAAAATACCGCGAAAAGGAAGTCGAGGCGTTCGCGCATCAGAATGAGAGGAATTATGAAAAGATGAAGGAGAAACGGTACCGCTTGCACCATGTTCGCATGGAAGGGTTTAGGAGAGCCATAAGGCGATACGAGGAAATCCTCGATAACTTGGAGGGTGACCAGCTCCGCATTGCACCGGTTTATAGAAGCAATATCAAGAAGAAAAAGGAAGAGATGAAAAGCGAAGAAGCTGAACTTGACGAGATGCTGCACGAACTCCAACAGAAACGACAACCTTCATCCGAATGCAATCTCGTCGGTATAGCATTAGTAGGAGTCATTTCACAACGACAAGCTGGACAGATAAAGCGCATGAAGCGAAGGATTGGATAATCTTAGCCTCCATCGAAGGCAAAGAGATCTTGTTTAAGGCTGAAAAAGCCGAAGCACTACTCTAGCTCGACCAGATGTTCGGCAAATTCAAGGCCCTCCCCTGCAAACCCGTGCATAAAAGCCCGCTCCATTATGGCTGCGGGCCTTTCCCTACCTTACCTGCATGCAGAAGGGTTCTGGGAATTACACTAGACTAGACTAGACTAGACTGTTTGGAAGGTCTAGGAAAAACAAAAATGGTTTCAGACCAAAAAACCTGAAACCATTGGAAGGGCAGGTTGGTGCCGAAGGTGGGAGTCGAACCCACATGGGGAAACCCCACGCGATTTTGAGTCGCGCGCGTCTGCCAGTTCCGCCACTTCGGCATTTGTTGTTCAAGAGCAATTCAAATTCTAACACAGATGTGTTCAACTTTCAAGGTTGAAAACAACGTACGATAGTGTCAAGCCACTGTAGGAAATAACCGTTTGATGATCTATTGAGCCTTCTCAAGCTCAACCCCCCGATTAGCCAGGTATTCAACCAGAGCGTTGTTGGTCGGGAAGTGTCTTTCTGCCAGTGCAAGGTGCTCTTCGATTAGAGCCAAGGTGTGACCGGTAACCTGGCGCATCAGCTTCGGTGGGAGCCCGAAATAGCGCAACACCAAGACCCGGTCAAAGAGGCGCAGGTACTGGTCCACCGCCTCTGGTGTGTGGAAGATGCGCCGTGCAATCTGTTGAGTGCTCATCCCAGAGAGGGCCATCTCGACCACGATCGTCTTGTGGGTCAGAGTCCGGCCCATGTCCAGGACTGTGCCGGCCGTGGCTGCAGGCGTTCTGCTCCTTTTGCAGCTTCGTGTTCTGCCAGGGCCTTGTTGGTTCGCCTGACCACCTCTTCGGCCAGGTGAGAACGAGGGGCCAGCTCAAAGCGTTGTTGTAAGTGGGCTATCTGCACCAGCTTGAGATCTCGGGCTGGAAGGGCAGCATCACGACTTTGGCTACCCTTCCCGGACATGTTTGTCACCTCCCGTTTTTTTTTGGACCCCCGGCTTCTACCATCAGCCGGATTCGGGCCATGCGGAAGGCGTAATCCGGGTGGTCAAAGCGCCGGTGAAGCTCCAGGTATTTTGCTACCACTCGCCTGGACATCCCCAGGGCTTGACGGATGGCCGGCAGGGGCATTCCCCTCTCGGCCAGGTAGACCACCCGGGAAAAGTCCCAAAGGTACCGTTCGATACTGTCGTAGGAGTGGCCCGTCCGCCTTTTGATCTCTGTTTCCGTGTAGCCGTCCATGTACAGGGCGATGATCTTCTCGGTGTGACTCAGGGTAGACCCCATATCGGCCACCCGTCCCCGGGTGGGTAGGACCACCTGTTCGTGCTTTTTGATGGTGTTCTGGATGGCATCGGTCGATATCCCCAAAAGGTGAGCAAGATCCGGTAGTGACAGGGCCACCCCCTGCTCATAGGCCTGTGTGGCCAATCTCTCGAGCCGCTGCCATTTTAGCTCCTGGGGACTGGTACGGTCCACCATCCCCCAGTCCTCTGGGGTTATATAGTCCAGCACCACCAGGCACAGCCTGGCTTCGGCCAGGCTCCGGCCGGGGGGCTCGTCGGCGGCGACCCCGAAGGTGACGATCTGACCCGGACGACGCTTTACCTGCTTGAGGCGTACGGCCAGGTCACGCAGCTCTTGCATAAAATGCCGTGCCGCCGCCGGGGTGTAGCCGTGTTCACCGAGCAACCGCTGCCACAGCCGGTCCTCTTCATCCGCCGGGGGCTTAAAGCCCTCCACCAGCTCCGGTTTACCTAACCGGTCCCTGGCTTCGGGGTTGTCCTGGTATTTTTCCCAGAGAGCCTGCCAGCCTGCCACCCATTCGGTGGGATAGCCGGTGTCTTCGGCTACTACCTTGGGGTCTTCTGTGGCCCGGGCCACTGTTTCTTGAAAACCCTGCCACCACTGGTTCCAGCACAGGCGGCTGATAGCCAGGTCCCGACGGATGGTCGTGAGCTCCTGGCCACCAAGATAACGGTCCACGACCAGGACAGGACGTGGTACCACCATCCGGGCTCGGCTCTTGCGGGTCATACCTGCCAGTGGTAGCAACGCTCCCTGCTGCCAAAGGGTACCCAGTCGTTCCCGGATGGCAGTCAAGGTCAGGGACATCAGCAAATATAACCTGTGACCGTCCAATAATGCGTCCTGTGCGTATGCTTCTTCGACTATCCGAGCCAGTCGGCCCTGTTGCATGGTCTGGATGCCAAACTCCTCCAGGAGACTGGCGTCATCCTCTCCCACCACCGTCAGGAGGACCAGTTTTTCGGGTTGATCCCGGCGTGCCCGCCGAAAGTGGCTGTTGCGCCCGGCCACACAGGGCAGTTCTATCTGCCCCGGGCCCAAGTCCAGAAGCCCTCGCTCTAAAAACCGGCGGGCATCCTGGGCAATGAGCCAGGCCTCCTCGGGGGAAATCTCCCGTCGTGCCCGTACCTCACTGGCTAAAGGTTGTCCAGATGCCGCTCGTGTGGATTTGATGGATAACCCCTTCGGGGTTACCCACAAGCTCCACACTCGCTTGGACAAAGCTACGCTTTGCCCACATCCCCACAACCACGGCGGCAGTCTTGTTGAAATCTAATTTTTATCTCAGCTTCATCCAGCCCGAGTAGATGGATCATATGACGGTTGTTGAAGGGATTTGAGGGAATTAAATAAAGGATAGAGAAAAAGACTGAGCGCCCTGCGAGGCCACTAACCAAAGGAAACGCGGAGGTGCAGCCTTAATTGAAGTAATTTGTCACACACTGACCTTGTCCTTGCAAGTAGCGCAAATGATCATGGATGAACTTAAGCAAGTAGTTGACTATCCTATATTCCAGTTGAAGTTACAGGATGTCCTTAACGACCTAGGGTGTCCTTGAATCCGCCGATTATTACCAAAGAAATTATTCTCGACACAAGGAAGCAGGGCTGAAGAAAATCATGTAACATCACAGGAAGGCAGAATCCGTATCGATCGAGAATAGAGTATATTTACTAAAGCGACGCTACAAGTTGGAGCAGGGCCGGACACGGAAATCATCCCCAATTCATTTTTGTTTTTGAAGTACACTATGCCGTGATACCACACGGTTGGCCTGGCGAGAGAATAGCCCCCCAGCCCCCTGCATATACTGAACCGTGTCGAGAGCGGTAGATGGGAGGCGGGCCTGTGGGTGATTGCTAGGCGGTTCTGGGCTTTGATTCTGGTTTTGACGGTTTCTTGGTCATTTCCATTATTTCCTCTACCATCAGGTGTGCAAGCAGAGGGGCAGTTGAGGAATACCCCTGAGGATCCTACCCAAGCCCTTAACCCGGCACAACCGGTAACCCCGGAGGCGATTATCGAGGTTCCTGTCGAACCAGGTCCGGCCGAACCGGGATCAGGTGGCGAGGACAACCTGGAGAGCGGCCTATCTACTCCGGCTGAGGTCGGCCCCGGAATCATTCTGGAACCTCCCCCCCTGGATTGGCTTCAAGACGATGGTCACACCGGAATTTCTAGAGTAGTCAATGATGGCTTGATTCTAAACCTTCCGGCTTTTGCCCTCCGCTTGTACGTGGGGGCTGTTAAAGCAGCCGAATACCACGTGGCCATCGGTCGTCCAGGGGCTCCCACGCCTACGGGGCGTTTTACAGTGGTGAGTAAGATTGTTGACCCGTGGTGGAGGCCTCCAGAAGAGTGGTATCCTGCCCAAGAGCGCCAGCCCGTACCCCCTGGACCCAACAACCCGCTGGGCTCACGGTGGCTTGGGATTACCTGGGACGGAGAATATGGTATCCACGGGACTACCAACCCGGATTCCATCGGTGGAGCGGTTTCACTGGGCTGTATCAGGCTCCGCAACCATGAAGTTGAGGAGTTGTTTGACCGGGTGGAAGAAGGTTGGCCCGTGGTAATCAATTACCAACGCTTAGAACTCAACCTCAAGCCCATCCAGGATCCGGCCTTAGACTACCCCCACCTTGCTGTCTATCCAGATGTTTACGGGATTCAACCCTTGGATGCCGGCCTGTTGGAGTTGTTTCTCAGCGCCCGTGGGTTCGGGGGACGCTATCCCAGGGCCCTACTCCAACGGTATCTCCATGCAGCCAGGAAAGGGCCGGTGGAGGTTCCCCTTTCCGTGGCCATCCGTATTGACGGTAAAGAAAAGCCCCTGCAGGAGCACGGCCTTGTTCGGGCCGGGGCGATTCTTCTTCCTGTGCGCGCCGTTGCGGAAGCAGTAGGCCTTCGTGTTGGGTGGGACCCGGTAACAAGGGCAGTGTCCGTGGGCGGGCAGGCCCTCCCAGATAATTCAGTTGTTTTCATCGAAGGGACCTCTTACACCGGAATCAGGGAACTGGAAAACTTCTTCGGCCTCAAGTTCAGGATTGACTCTCCCCGGGCCCTGGTGTGGGTTCAAAGGCCGAGACTGGAGGTTGGAGGGACTACTTACCCGGCTGACCTGGGTTGGGCCGGTGGTCCTACCCTGGCCTTGAGACAGTTGGCCAAACTCCTGGGAGCTACCGTGGAATGGGACCCACAAGCCAAAAAGGTGTTCCTCAACGGTCGGGCCGTGGACCTTGAACCCGTCGGTGGCAAAACCTATGTCCCGTTATCAATGGTTGAGCCTTTGTTCGGGGTCAGGCCAGAGTGGGACCCAGATGAGTTTCTTATCAGCTTGGACACAGGTTCTTACTAGTCCGCACATGCCAACCCGTCGGCACTACAAAATATGAGAATTGGAGCTGGTACTGAGCAACACCTATTTTTTTCCGGAAAGGAAATGAAGGCATCTTGGCGAAAGCTACACCTAGGCTCTTGGTTGAATTGTGGTTTTAGAGAGAGGATTTCTTTTTCCAACCTGGTCCATGGCAGGCCCTTGAGATGATTGGTAGCCAGGGGAGGCTCAAGCAGGACGGTGTCAGAAAAAGAACTTGTCGAAAGGGTTCAAAGAGGCGATCTTTCGGCCTTTGAGGAATTGATCCGGCCTTACGAAAAAAAAGTCTTTAACTTGGCTTACCGGATGTGCGGAAGCGTGGAGGATGCCAAGGATCTGGCCCAGGAGGCCATTGTGCGGGCTTTCAGTGGGTTGTCCAGTTTTAGGGGTGATGCGTCATTTTCTACCTGGCTTTATCGTATTGCCTCCAACGCATGCCTGGACGAACTCCGCCGGCGAAAAAGGCAGCCAGCTGATTATCTCGACGAACCGGTGATAACCGTGGATGGAGAAATTCGGCGCCAGGTGGCAGATCCTTCCCAAAACCCCCTGGAGGTTGTTGAGCGGAGTGAGTTACAGCAAATTATCCAGGATAGCCTGACTTCCCTGCCGGAAGAGTACCGGGTGGTGGTTGTTCTCCGGGAAATTCAGGGTTTTTCTTATCAAGAAATCGCCGAGATCCTTAATTGCTCCCTGGGAACGGTGAAGTCAAGGTTGAACCGGGCCCGGAAGGCCCTCAAGGAGAAATTCACCGTTTTGGAACTTTTCCCGAGCACCTCCGTCAGTAAAAGGGAAGAGGGGGGAAGGCAATGAAGTGCCCTGAAATTCAAGACCTTCTCTCGCCCTACCTTGACGGTGAGTTGAGTGCCCACGAGGCCAAGCAGGTTAACCGGCACCTGGAAACCTGCCCGGTCTGTGTACGTGAACTGGCCGGGTTGCGTTCTACGGTAGAGCTTTGCCGTTCCCTCGAGGTCGTGGAAGTGCCGGCAGGTTTTCATGAGAACACCATGAACCTGGTTCGGAACCGCGTGCTGAAGCAATCCAGGGAGGACTCCAGGGGTGGGGTCTTGAAGACCCTGATGGGGAAAGCAGGCTTTTTCGGTACCATCCGTTCCGCGCTGGACAAGGCTTCCTACCGGGGATTGGCAGCGGTTGCCGCTACCTTGGTAGTCCTCTTTGCTGCCGGGTTTTTCTGGAATTTCTTTGGTGGCTTCGGGGTCGGAAGCCCTCAGCTTGCCAGCAAGAGCGGCCCTGCCGCGGATGAAATGGTCTTAGAGGAGAAGGCTGCCGGTGTGGCCGAGTTTGGTGCTGTGGGCGGGACCACGGGTATTGGGGCAGAGGCCCTATCTGGGACGACCCCGGAGCTGGAGATGCCGGGGAATATCAAGTTTCCACAAGAGGGGTCCGAGGCTGTAAAATCTACCTCCCAGGGTCCCAGGGGAAGGGCAGACGGAGAGACCCCGTCAGCTTCGATGCTGACCCGGATCGCACCACAGCAATTCGTGGATACCGGTTCTTACGAGAGAAAGGTTATCAAGAACGCTGACCTCGTGATTGAGGTACCTGATATCCAGAAGGCGTACGATGAGATTGTGACCATGGTTCGCCAGAGTAACGGCTACGTCCAGGACGGTGAACTGTGGCAAGGTGATGATGGCGGCCGGCAGGGTGCTCGCCTGCTGGTACGAGTACCGTCCGGGTCTTTTGAGGATCTAGTAACTAAACTGGGCGGCCTCGGGAAAGTTAAGGTTGAAAGGATTTACAGCAACGACATAACCGGCCAGTACTATGATGCCGAGGCCCGCCTACGGAATTTCGAGCGCCAGGAACAGAGATACCTGGAACTCCTGGACAGGGCCGACAGGATTAGTGACATCATTGCCGTCGAAAGGGAACTCGAGCGGCTCAGGGGACAGATCGAGATGCTGATCGCCCAGATAAGGGCCTGGGATAGTGCCGTTGGGCTGTCAACGATTCGGGTCGAGCTCCGGGTTGAAGGTGCCGGCAGCACCGGCCCGCCGGGTATCTTTGCTCAGGCGGTACTGGCCTTCATGGAAACCCTTAAGGACATGGTGGACCTTGCCGGCTGGGTCGTGATCTTTGTCGGGAGAGTCGGCCCAGTGGCAGTGCTAGCCGGTCTGGTCTGGCTTGTTTACCGCCGGTTGGTCCGCCGGGGACAGGACAAAGGGGTTTGATCGTTCAAACAACTATTCCTAGCCGCCTGCTCATGCCGTGGGTCTCCCGCGGCTTTTTCTATGGGCGAAAGACCCACGCCAGAGATTGGCTGCCTGCCTTTCCCCTTGAGGCGTACGGTAACCTGGGTCGCATTCTATACGGGTACGATGTATAATGTTAGCATGAATGTGGGGCCGGAGTCTTGTGCTCCAGGGTCCTGTTCAGGACAGCGGAAAGGGGAACTGGTTGTGTCCACCGGAAAAAGCTCAAAGAGAAGCGACAAGGTGAGCGAAAGAAGGGGAGCAGGCGAAGGCCGTTCCAACCCCGGGGGAAAGAAGGTTCTTTTGATCGATGGTAACAGCTTGATGCACCGTGCCTTCCATGCTCTGCCACCACTGGTCACCAGGGAGGGCTTACCTACCAATGCCATTTATGGTTTTTTGACCATGTTGTTCCGGCTGATTGAAGAGGAGAAGCCGGACGGCCTCATGGTAGCCTTTGATAAGGGTGTGCCTGTGTTCCGTCGCGAGCAGTATTCCAAGTACAAGGCCAACCGGGACCACCCACCCGAGGTTTTGATCTCCCAGTTTCCAGTTCTCAAAGAGGTACTCGAGGCTCTCAACATTGCCACTTGTGAACTCGAGGGTTATGAAGCAGATGACATTTTGGGTACCATGTCGCGCAAGGCCGAGGAGGAAGGTTACGGGGTGGTGGTCATTGTTACGGGGGACAGGGATGCCCTCCAGCTTGTCTCCAAGCAGACGCAGGCTTTGATCACCCACCGTGGAATACGCGAAGTCACCCGTTATGACCTTCCTACCTTCAGGAAGAAGTACGGGATCGAGCCACCCCAACTGGTTGATGTCAAGGGGTTAATGGGGGACAGTTCTGATAACATCCCCGGCGTACCTGGGGTGGGGGAGAAAACCGCCCTGAAACTCATTCAAGAGTACGGCTCGGTAGAGGAGGTTTTGGAGAACATCGCCAGGATCCAGAGGCGGAAACTTTCCCAGGTTCTGCGCGAGTATGCCCAACAGGCCCTGCTGAGCAAACGCCTGGCCACCATTGAACGGGATGCCCCCATCAATCTAGAAATCAAGGCCTGTACCTGGGCGCGTCCCGATTGGGACCGTGTCCGGAAGCTTTTCCGCAAGCTAGAGTTTAAAACACTCCTTGACCGGATCCCTGGTGGGGAGCGTGAGGAGGCAGTCGGCACTGTTGCTGCCGGGCTGGTCAGGGTGGATGAGGTCTCGGTAGTTCGAGAGGAGACAGACCTTCCCAGTTTGGTGGAGAGCCTGAACCGGATGAAGGAGTGTGCTGTTCTTTTCGAATGGGAAATGAGGCCGGAAAGAAACGGTCTCAAGAGGGTGGCGCCGGTGGCGATGGCCCTCTCTCCAGCCAGTGGCCAGGTTTATTACCTTGATCTGAGTAGGCTTCCTCCAGGGATTGTCATTAACGAGCTGGCACCGTTTTTTGAGGATCCACGGGTTCTAAAGGTTGGTTATGAGGCTAAGACCATGCTGGCCTACCTGATGAGAGAGGGCATTCGGGTTCAGGGTTTCCGGCACGATGTTGCCATTGCAGCCTACCTACTCGACCCGACGCGTTCGGGCTACCCGCTGGACGAGCTTGCCGAAAGGTATTTGCATGTAACCCTGCCTGCCCGGGAGGATGTTTTCGGAAAGGGAAGGGCGGTACGGGCCTGGAATCAACTGGCAGAAGATGAGGCGGTCTCTTACCTTGCAAACCGGGTTGATATCACCAGGAGGCTGGCGCCGGCCCTGGAGACGGAGTTGGAGGTAAGGCAGCTCCGTGAGCTCTTCGAAACCATTGAGATGCCCTTGGTGGGGGTTTTGGCCGGAATGGAAGTGGCCGGGATCAGGGTGGACTCCCAGGGCCTGGCGGCCATGTCTGAGGAATTCAGGGCCCTCATCGATGCAGTCACTGGAGAGATTTATGCGCTGGCGGGAACGGAGTTTAATCTTAATTCGCCGAAACAGATGGCCGGGGTTCTTTTTGAACGCCTTGGCCTCCCGGCGACAAAGCGGACGAAAACAGGTTATTCCACCAGTGCCGAGGTGCTAGAGGCACTTGCCAGGGAGCACGAGATAGCGGCCAAGATCCTTGAGTACCGGCAGCTGACCAAGCTCCTGGGAACCTATATCGACGGTCTCAGGGAGGTGATTGACCCGTGCACCGGCCGGGTCCATACCACTTTCAACCAGACCATCACGGCCACCGGCCGGATCAGCAGTACCGAGCCCAACCTTCAAAACATACCTGTCCGGATGGAAACGGGCCGGCGGATTCGGAAGGTCTTTATCCCTTCCAGTGAAGGGCATGTTCTCTTGGGGGCTGATTATTCCCAGATTGAGCTCAGGGTTCTAGCGCATCTTTCCGGGGATGAGGGGCTTCAGGAGGCTTTCCGCCGCGGTGAAGATATTCACACCCGGACAGCATCCGAGGTCTTTGGGGTCCACCTGGAGGAAGTAACCGAAACCATGCGCAGCCGGGCCAAGTCGGTTAACTTCGGCATTATCTACGGGATCAGCGACTTCGGGCTGGCGCGGGATACTGGGGTCAGCCGGGAAGAGGCGCGGGAGTATATTGAGCAGTACTTCAGGCGCTATCCCATGGTGAAGAAATACCTGGATGAAACGGTTCAGAAGGCCCGAAAAGACGGGTACGTGACGACCATTTTCAGCCGCCGCCGTTACCTGCCCGATATCAACAGCCGGAACCGGGGGGTCCGATCTTTTGCCGAGAGGACGGCCATGAATACCCCCATCCAGGGAAGTGCGGCTGATATTATTAAGCTGGCCATGGTCCGCGTTCAGAAGGAACTCTGCCGTCGGCACTTGACAACCAAGATCCTCCTGCAGGTTCACGATGAACTGGTCTTTGATGTCCCGGTGGAGGAACTGGCTGAAGTGAAAGAACTGGTCCGGCGAAATATGGAGGGGGTTGTCGAAATAAGTGTTCCTCTTGTGGTTGAGATGAGATCCGGTCAGAGCTGGTATGACTTGAAATAAAGCCGATGCCATCAAACCATGCTTGGAAAAGGATCCGTAGCAGACAGGGAGGGATATTGTTTTGCCGGAAATGCCGGAGGTTGAAACCATCAGGCGAAGCCTCGCCCCAAGAATCGAGGGAAAGACGATTACTGCCGTATACATTTTCTCTCCAAAGTTCATCAGGAACACGGATCCCGAAACCTTCACCCGGACAGTGGAGGGCAAGGGACTAAAAGCTCTGAACCGGCGGGGAAAATACCTCATTTTTGTCTTGTCTACGGGGGATATGTTTCTGATCCATCTAAGGATGGCCGGGCGATTGCTGTACTGTTCTGCGTCCCAGGAGCGGAACAAACATACCCACGTGGTCTTTTGTCTTGATGGGAATGACCCCACGCAGCTCCGGTTCATTGACCTCAGGCATTTCGGGGGTATCTACCTGGTGCGGAAGGGAAGAGACCTTCCTCCAGAGGGGTTCCGCAACCTCGGGCCGGAAATTTTGGCCCCGGAGTTTACCCTGGCCTACCTGGAGACAGTGCTCAAAAAGAAAAAAGCCCGGATAAAGTCACTCCTCCTAGACCAGAGCCTGTTGGCAGGATTGGGCAACATTTATGCCGACGAAGTTCTGCATGAGGCCGGGATTAACCCGATGCGGCCCGGAGGTTCCCTGTCTTTTGAGGAAATCCACCGTCTATACGGCGTTATCCAGCGTGTGATCCGGGAGGCCGTCAGGGAACGGGGGACAACCTTTGCCACCTACGTCGATGGTGAAGGTAAGGCTGGAAACTATGCCTCCCGCCTCAAGGTCTACCAGAGGCAAGGGGAGTCTTGCCTCCGATGCGGTACTCCTGTCGAGCGTTTGAAAATAGGGTCCCGAAGTTCGTACTTCTGTCCCCGCTGCCAGGTATGAAAATGTCCCAACGGTGCCGGCCTTCCTTTGCGGTGTAATGCTCACCGCATGTTTTGCAATGAAGGTCATGAACCTCGGCAGCCCCAGTTTGCGAAATATTGGAAATCAGAGAGATTGAATGAGAACTTTTGTTCGACATCGATGCCATTTAGTGGTATAATGACCTTAGAATAAATCGATCGATATTCATTTCAATGCAACCGAGAAGGAGATGGTATCGATGCTTTTTTTCGTTCTGGAATTTGACAACGAACGGGACCTGAGAGCGGCGGAAAAGAAGTTGTGGGGTCGGTTGGGGATCAGGGGTGAGCTTGGCATCAGACCCCTGGATAAAGGGCGCTGGCTCATGGAGGTCCATTCGGAGAAGAACCTGCGTGAAACTACGCTGGAGAAACTCCCTGGGAGGATGGTGGAGGTTTCATAGATTCTGAGCTCCACGGAGCGAAAGAGGCCGCGGGAACACCTGCGGCCTTTTCTTTTGGGGCGGACCCTGGAACCGAACCTTGTCCGGCGGGTTGGAGGAAAAGTAGGGAGGAATTTGCGATGGAGCAATCGAATGAATTCACTAGCTGCCTCCATGAGCCGCCGCGCTGTTGAGGAGGCAAGAAGAAGGAATGGAGGATTTGCTGAAGTGCTGAGAAGGATTTTGGCTCTGCTGGTGCTCCTTGTGTTCCTAGCGCCCTTTCTGGTCGGCTGCGGGCTGACTGGGGGGCCGGCTGGGGACCAGAAAAAGCCGGGGGAACAACAAGAACAAGAAAAAGAAGAGAAGGGGCAGCAGGCCGAAGGTGATAGATACGGGGGGGTTTACCGTTACCCCATTCCAGCTGATCCGCAGAACCTTGACCCTGCCCACGCGACTGACCTGGTCTCAAATGCCGTAGTTGCCCATATTTTCAACGGCCTTGTGAAATTCAACGAGAACCTGGAGGTGGTTGGGGATATTGCCAAAGCATGGGAAGCGTCTCCTGATGGGCTGACCTGGACCTTCAGGTTGAGAAAAAGGGTCATGTTCCAGGACGGGAATGATATTTTCCCCGAGGGAAAAGGCCGGGAGGTTACCTCGGCAGATTTTAAGTACAGTTTTGAACGGGTTCTGGCCCCGGAGACCAGGGCACAGCGCACCTGGATTTTCGACCGGATCAAGGGGGCCAAAGATTACCTGGAGGGTAAAGCCGACGAGGTTATTGGTATCAAGACCCCGGACCGCTATACCCTGGTCATTGAGCTGGAAAGGCCCTTCAGCCCTTTCCTTTCATTGATGGCTACTGCCAATGCCTACGTGGTTCCCCGCGAGGCTGTGGAGGAATACGGTGAGGATTTTAATTCCCACCCTATTGGCACCGGACCCTTTGAGTTTGTTGAGTGGCAACACGATGTACATGTCAAGACCAAGAGGAACGAGGACTACTTTGAAAAGGATCTTCCTTACCTGGATGAAGTTATCTTCCGGGTTATTCCGGAGATGGAAAACCGGTTGATTGAGTATGAAACTAACAACCTGGAAGAATGTGATGTTCCCAGTTCTGAATTCAACCGGATTATCAATGATCCTGTGTTGAGCCAACAAAGGGTGTTTAAACCCTTCCTCGGTACGGAGTATATCGGCTTTAACCTTAACAGGTGGCCCTTTAACATCAAGGAGGTTCGCCAGGCCTTTAACTACGCAATTAACCGGGAAGCCATCAATAAGGTTATTCTGCGCGGGCGTTACATTCTGGCCAATGGTGTACTCCCACCGGGGATGCCGGGTTTCGACGCGAACCTGGAGGGTTACCCGTACGACCCACAGAAAGCCAAGGACCTGCTCACCCGGGCCGGTTTTGAGGATTCCGACGGGGACGGTATCCTTGAAAAGGACGGGAGACCGCTGGAATTTGAATACAAGATTCCATCCGAAAGTACTACCTCGCAGCGGATTGCTGAGGCGGTCCAAGAGGACTTGGCCAAGATTGGCGCCAGGGCCAATATCGTAACCGCCGAGTGGGCCGAATTCCTGGATGCCATCGAGAGCGGGGAGAGCGAAATGTACCGGCTTGGCTGGGTAGCCGAGTACCCCGACCCGGATAATTTTCTCTTCGTCCCGTTCCATTCAAGTAATGTTGGACCCCGGGGCAATGTTACCTTCTACAAGAATGAAGAGGTGGACAAGTGGCTCGCTGCGGCCCGTTCTTCAACAAATCAGGCCGAGCGCATCGAGCTTTACCAGAAGGCGGAGAAGCAGATCGTGGAGGATGCGCCGTGGGTTTTCATGTTCCACTATACCCAGAACATCCTCATCAAACCCTATGTCAAAGGGCGTACCATCACCACCATGGGGGCTTACGTAACCCCTGTGACCAGGGTTTGGTTGGATAAGGAAGAGATGAGGCAGTAACCACCGTTGTCGGTACACCGGTGCATGTAGGGATGAGCTACACTACCGTGCCGGGGTTTTGATGATGTAGAGGCCGTTGCTCAGGCGGTTGACATCGGCAAAAAATATTTTGCCGAGTTCAGAGGCCAGTTTTGCGGCCTCTTCTTCGTTTCTGGCCAGAAGGGCCGGAGTACCTGGATTGATACACGAGGGATCAGTACCAACCAGCAGGATCAGTCGGTGCTCTGCAAAACCTTCTTGCATGGACTGCTCCTTTCCCGGGTCTTTCTTATGCGTGTGCCCGCCGCACGACTTCCAGGAGGGGTGTTTCTCGGACAGTTTCCATGAGCAGGTTTTGGTCACCGCGAATGGGTACGACCAGCAGGGCCACTTGCTCGGTTTCGAAATCGCGGCGCATGCGCAGATAGCGCTGGGTACCCAGTACTCGCCCGACATCGCTTGTGATTGCCCGGCGCTGTCCGGCATTGGCAATGGAGATCTTGCCGTCGATGTTTCTGGGTTCGATGATAATGCCGAAACCTTCCTTTTGAATGCGTTGCCGTGTGGCTTCCAAGCCGATATTCATGACGTAAATGTCACCGACATAGAGGTCATAGCCTTTGACTAAGATCGGGGCGGGACGAACTGTGGCCACATCGCCGATGGTTCTTACGTTGGAGTAGCGGCGAAGTGCCCATCCAACAAGCCCTCCGATGATAAGGCTGATGCCACCGGTAAGGACGGGGGACTGGAGCAAGGGATCAATGAGGGTGGCGGTTCCGGAGGTCAGCAATCCCACAATGAGAGCGAGGTAGTTGCGTGCTTCGAAGCTTTTGGCAATTTCATCGATGTAGGCGCTGCCTCGGGGAATGAACTCACTGGCTTCCAGGTCCTGGAGGCTGTCTCGTTCCGAGGAGCGAACCTGGCGCAGCTGCTGGATGGCCAGAGCCAGGAAGGTTACCGCTACATAGTTCTTTGCGGCCAAGGCAGGAACAGTTACAGCACCCATGGCCGAAGCGATGGTGCCAACTGTTACTTGGATCAAGAGGCCGTTTGGTGTCGTTGGATACCGGCGGTAGTCGGCTTCTAGGAAAGACACGCGTACAACAGAGCCAGCTAGGGTGCCCAGGACGATGTACCAGAAGAGATGATCCATCTCTCGAGGCCTCCGTGTCTTTTACCTTGCTGGGTGTTAAGCATTGAGGGCTGTAACTTATTCTGTGCTGCCCTGAAGGAAAGTAATCACATTGACCCCTTCAGAGGGGTGGGATAAAATAGAGAAAAGCCACAGGGGAAGACTTAAAGATGTTTGTCATTGGCCTTACCGGAGGCATTGCGAGTGGAAAAACTACTGTTTCCCGGATTTTAAAGGAACTTGGGGCCGAGGTGATTGATGCGGACCAGGTGGCAAGGAAGGTGACTGAGCCAAACCGACCTGCGTGGAACGAACTGGTTCGTGCGTTTGGAAAGGGTATTCTCAATCCCGATTGCACCATTAACCGGCGCCGGCTCGGCAGCTTGGTCTTTGGCAATCCAAAACACCTGGCTACTTTGAACAGCATTACCCACCCACGGATTATAGCTGATATCAAGGATAGATTAGAGCTTTTGGCTGCGGAAAGCGAGGGTAGGGTAAAGGAGGGGACAGAAACCGAACTGGCGGGAAACAAGGAAAAGGTTGTGGTGCTGGATGCTCCCCTCCTGATTGAAGCTGGTATGACCAGCTTGGTGGATGAGGTTTGGGTGGTTGTGGTTGGCCGGGAAACCCAGATTTCCCGGCTGATGGCAAGGGAGAACTTTTCGTACGAGGAAGCTGTTCAGCGCTTAAGAGCTCAGATGCCGTTATCTGAGAAGGTTAAACGGGCGGACCGGGTTATAGACAATGAGGGCTTGCTTGAAGAAACAAGGAGAAAAGTACAGGCCCTCTGGAAAGAGATTCAGCAGCAGGCCAAGATGAGAAAAGGGAAGGCGGAAGGAAAAGATTGATTCGATACCTGCGCAGATTGGGCCAAGCCTTGGTATTATTGATGGTACTAGCGGTCCTGGTGTTGACCTTTTCCTACTTCAGTGACTGGCTCTGGCAAACCCTTTATCCCCTGGACTACCGTGAGATGATCTATCATCACGCCGAAAAGAACCACTTAGACCCCCTTCTTGTTGCCGCTGTAATCCGGGTGGAGAGCAATTTTGATCCTCAGGCCAGGTCCAGGAAAGGGGCCCGGGGACTGATGCAGGTGATGCCCAGCACGGGAGAATGGGCTGCTGGTGAAATGGGGCTGAAAAACTACAGCAATGATCTTCTTTTTGACCCCGAGACAAACATTGCCGTCGGCACCTGGTACCTGGCCAGATTGCGGAGTGAGTTTGATGGTGATACCATCCTGGCCCTGGCGGCCTATAACGGTGGGCGAGCCAATGTCTGGCGCTGGGTAAAACAAAAACGGTGGACCGGGGAAGTCCATAGGGTGGAAAGAATCCCTTTCCCTGAAACGAGAGAGTTTGTTCAAAGAGTCACAAAGGCTTACCGGCGTTACCGGGAAATATATGGGTCGGGACACGCGGACTAGTGAGTTGCACCCCGGGCGATGCGGATAGTGGCATTTTCGTAGAAGTGCTCCATGCCGCCACAAGGGGCGGCACCACGAAGCATGAAAATTGGAAGCGGTGTTTCGCAAAGGTTGCACGCCCGGGGTGCTCCGGAGCGAGACCGGTTATGCCGCAGCCCCGCAGGGGCGAGGAATAAGAAAGGCGAGTGGAGGAGCAGCCCGGGCGAGGCGGGTAATGGCATTTTCGTAGTAGCAGCCGGGTTTACATGGGAAAGCAGGACAACTAAGACAGCCTGGACAGAGTTGGTAGCTGCGAGCAACCGGGACAACGGTGCTGTTGGTGGTTGGTAGAAGGAACGAGTGAAGTGATAAGGAGGTCTTGGTTTGGACCTAGCAAGGTTGGCCTTTCTGGTAGGCTACTGCCTGCGGGCCCGCCTGGTGGGGGACAAAAAGCCCATTCTTTGTGGCATCAAGGTCACGCACCGCTGCAACATGCGTTGCCAGCAGTGCCCTTACTGGCGGCGTTCAGATGAGAGTCTTTCATATCAGGACCTGGTTGAGCTGTTCCCGCGTCTTTACCGGGACGGGATCAGGGTTATCATCTTGGAGGGGGGAGAACCGCTTCTCTGGAGGGACGGGGTTCATGACCTCAATGATCTCGTCAAGGAAGGGAAAAGGTATTTTCCCTGTGTAGGGGTCACAACCAATGGGACCCTCCCAATTCGAATCGGTGCTGCCGATATTGTGTGGGTCAGTATTGACGGCCTGGAGGGTACCCATGACCGGCTGCGGGGCAAGAGTTTTGGGCGTATTGTAGAGAACCTATCATCTTCACCGCACCCCAATATTTATGCCAATATCACCATCAACCGGTTAAACGTGGGGGAGATCCCTGAATTAATCAAGTTCCTGTCTGGTTTGGTACAGGGAATCACCATTCAGTTTTTCTTTCCGTACGAGGAGGTAGGGGACCTCAGCATATCCTGGGCCCAGCGTCGCCGGGTGTTGGACCGGCTCATGGAGTTGAAACGTGAAGGATACCCATTGGCTGATTCCTTTGCGGCCCTGGAAGCACTCAAGGATAACCGTTGGCAGTGTGAACCGTGGATGATGGCCAATGTTGATCCTGACGGCACTTACCGCCAGGGCTGTTACCTGCTGGACCGGACTTCTGGCTCGAATCCGTGTTCGGTCTGCGGTTTTGCCGCCCATACTGAAATTTCCTTGGCTTACCACTTTAACCTGGGGGCTATCCGCACCGGCCGGAAGGTCTTGGCTATATTCTAGCTTATGGTTTAAAAGAAGTCTTGTTATGAGGGTAAGGAAAACGGAGGCGGCACGGTCGCATTTGACCGTGCCGCTCGAGATTTTTAGAGGGTTTTTCAGGGAAACCGGAACCAACGTAGCTGATCAAAGTAACCTGAGAAGCGTAGAGAAACGTAGGTAAAATGACGATAATTTTGGAGAAGAAGAAGGAATCTTCGGTCCTGGGGCGAATAGGGAGGAAATTAGGAATTGTATGCGTGTATACAAATTTCAGAGGAGTGCTAGTTTTTGAACTACAAAGGCCTCTTTCCAGATTGGAAGGACAATGAAGCTAGACCTCTATCCATGGCCGATGCTGTTTATGAAAAGCTGAAAACAGCCATAGTCCGTATTCAGTACGAGCCTGGGGCCAGACTTTACGAGCAGGAGTTGGCGGAAACCCTTGGTATCAGCCGAACCCCTTTGCGTGAAGCCCTGCGCCGCTTGGAGAGTGAAGGCCTGGTGGTACGTATTCCCAACGGCGGCGTTCGGGTTTCTGGGCTTTCGGTGATTGAGGTAAACGAAATCTATGCCATACGGCTAGAATTGGAGGGTTTGGCAGCACGACAGGCGGCCATCAACATGACACCGGAGACGGTCCGTGAGCTCAGGGAGGTAAACCGCAATTCAGCGCTAAGTTTGAGCAGAGACGATTATGAGTCCTTGATTGTCTACGGTCGTCTATTTCATGAAATTATTCATATTGCCGCCGGCAATCGGAAGAATATGCAGTTCTTATCTCAAATTAACACCTTGATTGAGCGTTACCGCTACGTTTCCATTACCAGGAGCCGGAAGTCAGTTGGTGAACACAGCCGAATTACTGGTGCCCTTGCTGGTGGTGATGCGGAACTGGCCGAGCGGTTAATGCAAGAACATATTGAAAGGGAGAGAAATTTGGTAAGCCGCGAGATTGCCAGGATTACCGAAAAGGAGGTGGAATAATCGCGTCCGCGGGTCTATTTTTTTTCAACTAAGGTCTTAGACATGGGAGGTTAGAGAATGAAGTTGTCGAGGAAGAGGGGCCTGGTCTTGGCCTTCGTAGTTATGCTGGTGGTTGCATTTATCGTTGGTGGTTGTACATCCGGGAAAGATACGGCGGAACCTGCCCAGGAACAAGAATCCAAGGCAGAGGCTCCCAAAGAGGTTCTTAATCTGACCTTTGCCACTACTATGGAGGATACCGGTATTGACCGGGAGTTGACTCAAAAGTTCAAACAGCGGTTGGAAGAGCTCAGTGGCGGGACCATGACTGTCACGCTCTACATGAGCGGCCAGATGGGTAGTGAAAGAGAGGCGCTGGAGCAGCTGAAGCTGGGTGAGCTCGACCTAGGGTATAACGTGGTCCAAAGCGATCTTTACTACCCCGAATATAACGTTACTATTCTACCTTTCCTCTTTCCCGACATGGAGACCATTGAGGAATTCATGGCCGGCCCCATCGGTGACAAGATTAAGGATGCGGCCCGCACCAAGGGCGGCGTAATCCCTCTTGGTATTCACGGATATGGTCCGCGCTGGACAACCTCCAATGTACCCTTCAGGAATGCTGAAGAATTAAAGGGGCTAAAAATCAGAATGCCGAACATGCCGCCGTGGATTAAAATCTGGAAGAGTATGGGTGCTAACCCTACCCCGATTGCAGCCCCTGAAATTGTGACCGCGCTTAAGACCGGTACTGTTGATGCTCAAGAGAACTTCCTAACCAATATTTACGGAAGGCAGATGTGGGAGTACCAAAAATACTTAATTGCGACGAAGCATGTCAATCTGTTCCAAACGTGGTTGGTTAGTGAGAAAACGTGGAACAAATTGAGTTCAGAGCAAAGGCAAATTCTGCAGAAGGCAATAGATGATGCTATCGCGTACGTTAAACCGAAGATCGACGAAATGAACGAGGAATTTGTGCGGAAATGTGAGGAAAACGGCATGGAAATAATCTATCCTGACCGTGAGTCCTTGATGGAAGCGGCTCAGCCGGCCATCAAAGAAATCATTGAAAACGACCTGGCACCCGAAGCTTACGAGGAGGCCTTGAAGGTAATTAACCAGTGAGCTTGGGTGCTTATCTGCAGCTGTGGATACCAACAGCCGGGCCCCAGCAGGGGCCCGGCTGAGAATTAGTATTGGTTGGGAGGTACCGGAATGAGCAAGAATAGCTCCCTTCGTCCGGCACCATTGGGGTTGTTAGAAACCATCCTTGAACACGGGGCCACGGTATGTTTGATACTCTTCTTTGTTTCGGTTGTTCTGCAGGTCTTATTTCGCTACGTACTGGAAGCGCCCCTCACCTGGAGTGAGGAAGCTGCCCGATACCTTAACCTTTGGTCAGTCGCGCTTGGGGCGGCCTTGGCGGTAGCCAGGAGGGAACACCTACGGGTTAATGTCATCGACCGACTACTGGCGGGTGGACCACGATTATTATATACCAGTGTGCATTGTTTTGGTCTTGTGGTTACCCTTGTCTTCTCGATTATTGTATTTATTGGTGCCGTATACATGACTATCGACCGCTGGACCGTCTCGCTAACTGTATTGCCTGTCAGGCAGGGTTTCATCTACCTGGCCCTGGCTGTTAGTTTCAGCATCATCATTACAAGCCTGGCAATTCAACTGGTGGCCGTCTGGCGTACAGGTTATCGAGAAAGGAGCAGGCTGAAATGATTGTCGCCATTCTCATTGGTGTTCTGGTTGTGCTTCTTATTCTAGGTATCCCGGCGGTCTTTGCCTTGGGGGTTAGTTCTGTGCTCTACCTGGCAGTTACCAGGGGTATTGATGCCATCCCAAGTGCTGTTGTGGCCCAACGGATCCTTTATGGTATGGACAGCTTCGCTTTGTTGGCCCTGCCTCTCTTCTTATTTGTCGGTAGGCTGATGAATGAGTCAGGGGTTACTAACCGCCTGTTTGGTTTTGCCAAAGCTCTTGTGGGACACTTCAGGGGCGGGCTGGCCCATGTCAACGTGTTGGCCAGCCTTATTTTTGCGGGCATGTCTGGAGCGGCAACAGCGGATGCCGCGGGGCTCGGTGCCATCGAAATCAAGGCGATGCGGGAGGCGGGCTATGACCTGGAGTTTTCGGCCAGTGTGACAGCAGCCTCCAGTTTAATCGGACCTATTTTGCCACCGAGTGTGCCACTTGTTCTCTACGCCATCTTGGCCGGTGTTTCGGTTAACAGTCTTCTCATCGCCGGGATTGTCCCGGGCATTTTGATGGCACTGGCCTTAATGTCCTATGTGGCCTATGTAGCCCACAAACGACAGTTGCCGGTGGACTCCAGGCATAACCTGAGAGACCTTCTGGTTTCTTTTAAGGATGCCTTCTTGGCTCTGTTGACGCCCGTTATCCTCGTGGGGGGAATTCTTACCGGTGCTTTCACTGCTACTGAGGCCGGGGCCGTTGCTTCCCTTTACGCGGTAATCTTGGCGGTGCTCATTTACCGGACGGTGAGCTGGGCCAAGCTGTACGATATTTTTCGGCGTACCATGATGGACAGTGCCATCATCATGTTTATCCTGGCGGTAGCCAACCTTTATTCCTGGTTATTAATCCGGGCCCGCGTCCCGGTGTTTGTGGCTGATTTTATCTTCAGGTTTTCCGACAACTACTGGGTAGTGATCAGCCTGGTTATTCTGTTCTTGCTCTTTATGGGGTGTTTCGTCTCTGCGATTGTGACTATTAATATCGCCACCCCGGTTCTGGTGCCGTTAATCAAAGCGGCCGGCGGGGACCCGCTGCACTTCGGTATTATCATGGTGGTGACGTTGATGATCGGGGAGCTCACTCCTCCCTTTGGCATGGTTTTATTTGCCATTACCCGGGTTACGGATATTCCCTTTGAACGTTTAGTTCGCAGTGTGGCCCCATTCATCATTCCGGTCGCCGCTGTGTTAGTGCTGCTGGTGAGCTTTCCGGGCCTTGCCACGGCAGTACCAAATTGGTTGCTACAACGTTAATCTTACGTGTTGAGGAGGATTATGGTGAACCTGCCGTCAAGCGTTAAAGTCAGCGAAGTAGTCACCCGGGATGGTTTTCAGAGTGAAGCGCAAACCATTCCCACTGACCAGAAGGTGGGGCTGATTAACAAATTAAGCACGACTGGTCTCCGCCGCATTGAGATTACTTCTTTCGTCCACCCGCGTTTTGTACCCCAGCTGGCTGACGCCGAAGAAGTTTACAGGCGCATCGAGCGGCCTACCGGAGTTGAATTTATTGCCCTGGTGCCTAATTTGAAGGGAGCCGAAAGGGCGGTAGCCTGTGGTGTCAAGGAAATCAACGTCGTTTTCTCAGCCTCGGAGGCACATAACAGATCCAATGTCAGGATGTCGGTGGCCGAGTCCCTAGAAAACGTCGGCAAAATTGTTGAGCTTGCCCGAGAGTATGGCATAAAGGTGAATGGTGCCCTGGCCACCGCCTTTGGCTGTCCCTTTGAAGGGGCTGTGACTGTCCAACAGGTCATGCGCCTGGTGAAGGAATATCTGGCCATGGGGGTGGCGTCGGTTTCTTTTGCTGATACCACGGGTATGGCGAACCCGAAACAGGTCTACGACCTGGTCTCTCGCATTCTCGACCGGTGGCCCGACCAGGAATTTTCCCTGCACTTTCACAACACGCGGGGTACGGGCCTGGCCAACGTGGTGGCCGGGCTTCAAGCCGGAATCACTTCGTATGACGCTTCGTTGGGCGGTCTTGGGGGATGCCCCTTTGCGCCGGGAGCGATGGGGAACATTTGTACCGAAGACCTAGTCCATATGCTGCACGAGATGGGAATCAAGACCGGGATTGATTTAGACAAGCTCATTGCAGTGGCTAGATACCTGCAGGAACTTCTGGGCCGTCCCCTACCGGGACAAGTGATGAAAGCCGGCAAGGTGAGTGATCTCCATCCGCTGTTGCCTTCATAGAGAGTAAAAGTGACACATTGATGAGGAGGGGTCAGATTATGAGTCAGGGGCAGAAGAAAAAGCCGCTGGAAGGGGTACGGGTTTTGGAATTGGGAGCCTTCATTGGAGGGCCTTTCGGGACCAGAATTCTGGCGGATTTCGGTGCTGAAGTGATCAAAGTGGAGCCTCCTCAGAGCGGAGACCCAATGCGGTTATGGGGTTTACATAAATATAAAGGTCACTCCCTTTGGTGGCCCATTCAATCGCGTAACAAGAAATGTATAACTCTGGATTTACGCCGGAAAGCCGGTCAGAAACTGGCCCTCAAGCTGATCAGTAAGTGTGATGCAGTGGTTGAGAACTTCCGACCCGGAATCCTGGAAAAGTGGAACCTCGGCTATGATAAGATGAGGACTGTAAACCCTCGGATTATCCTAACCAGGGTTTCCGGCTACGGGCAAACGGGCCCGTACCGGCAGAAAGCCGGCTTTGGCAGTATTGCCGAAGCCATTGGCGGGATCAGGTATATAACCGGATACCCGGACCTTCCGCCTACTAGAGTAGGTCTAAGCATTGGGGATTCCCTGGCTGCCCTTTACGCTGTAATTGGTACTTTAATGGCCCTGTACCACCGCGATGTCAACAAATCCGGACAGGGTCAGGTTATTGACGTAGCCCTTTATGAGGCTGTGTTTTCTGTTATGGAAAGTGCTTTGACTGAGTACGATAAGTTGGGTTTTATCCGTGAACGATATGGCACAGGCCTTCCTGGAATTGCGCCTTCCAACACATATCCCACTGGGGATGGGAAATGGATAGTGATCGGTGCCAACGCCGATAACGTATGGAGACGTCTGGCCCGAGCCATGGGTCAGCAAGATCTGGCTGACGACCCCCGGTTTGTTGACCACCAATCCAGGGGAGAACACCAGCAGATATTAGACGATATAATCAGCGTATGGACCAGACAACATACGCTTAAGGAACTCCTTGAGAGCCTGGACCGACATCAAGTACCAGCAGGACCAATCTATAGTGTGGCTGATATTGCTAAAGATAAGCATTACTATCATCGTGAAATGATCCTGGAGGCAGAAGATCCGGTGGTGGGTCGAATCAAGATGCCTGGTATTGTTCCAAAACTGAGCGAAACCCCAGGCGCTGTTGAATGGACTGGCCCTCGCTTGGGCGAACATAATCAAGAGATTTACGGCGACCTGTTAGGGTTGAATGAAAGAAAAATTGATGACCTTCGAAAAGAAGGGGTTATCTAAAATTACACCCGCTGAAGAAAATTCCTGCTCAATAAACCAGCGCAGGGCTGACATTGGACATTGGCCGTGGGTAGTTCCCAAAGGGCTTTTGAATGGGCAAAATCTAATTCGGAGTCTTCCTCTCATGCCTTAACTGTTAGTGTAAAGTTTTAGTAGGCGGTAGGAGGAATTAGGGATAAAGAGATAAA
>ENA-OSAE01000230-OSAE01000230.1-marine-sediment-metagenome-genome-assembly--contig:-NODE-230-length-35524-cov-51.278581_pt1 | contig 35524 bp, 30 predicted proteins | sample MGYA00237870_ERZ529317 | MGnify/ENA primary metagenome ERZ529317 (study PRJEB26369, sample SAMN03142812) | marine sediment metagenome | biome: marine; feature: borehole; material: sediment... | reverse complement strand
CCAAGGCCCTTCAGCTCGCGGCCGCCAGATTTACACCACTACCTGGGACTCTACTCCCCAGAGGCTTAATCATTTCTTCAGCTTTTCTTAAAAGATAGTTTACCGGTAAGTGTTAGAATCCCATCGGAAAGGAGGGGAAAATGAAGGAGAGCAGAACCTGGATCAGCCCCGTGCTAGTGATTTTAGGAATAGCGGGTGGGATCCTCTTACTACTCCATACCCCGCTCTTTGGTCTCCCAGGAATGGTATTGGGGCCTGGTTGGGACCAAATTGCCAACATTCTTGCGAAATTCGCCCTGATCGGAGCTGTAATCGCGGCCGTAATCGCGTTAAGCAGGTGGTTCAGCCTCCCTATCAACCGGGAAAACAGTGGAAATCGCCCTTTTCAGGACTCCATAGAAATCCTGCGTCAGCGGTATGCCCGAGGCGAGCTGACTCGGGAGGAGTATTACCAAATACTGAATGACTTAGAAAGAAAATAACTAAATTAAGGAGGTATACGATGTACAGAGAAACCCGTGCGTTGTGGGTGATAATCACGCTCTGCATAGGAACGGCCCTAATGGTTAGCGCCCAATGGCCTCCTGGGGGCCTCATATCTATCCAAGGCACGGTGGCCCAGTTCAAACCTGCCTCAGAGGGGAACATCGACTCTCTGTTTCTCACCGACGGAACCGAGGTCCACTTCCCTCCTTCCTACTATTCACAAATATCCGCTATAGCAAAGCCTGGAGAACAGATCCAAGTCACCGGTTGGACGTATGTTGGCCCCCTGGGCGATAAGCATGTTTACGCGACCGTTATCAGCGGCAATGATAGCTCTGTGAGCGTCGCCTACTACCAGCAACAGACAGTCGCTACAGGACAGCAAGTCGCCCCCCTAGTTACCAATATGCAACCTACCACACTTTCCAATCCAGCCCCGGGGACCAGTGCACCCGCCGCTGCGCCCAGTATCTATCCTGCTCTGCTTGCCAGTACGTCTACCCCGTCCACGGGATATGCCTATGGCCCCCCTTCACCACCGACACCAGGAGTTCCCATCGCTCCTCCTCCACCTGGGGCAGGACCACTAGGGGCACCTCCCCAGCCGGCCCCACCTCCACCGCCTGGAGCAGGGCCAGTCGGACCACTGGGCACATTACCTCAGCCGGCTCCAACCGGGGGTTATGCTCCGTCGCCCGTGCCGCTCTACCCTAGCCCTACCAGCGATACTCCTTCAGCCCAAGGCTATACCGCGACCCCCACTTGGACTACCGTGAGTGGGACGGTACAGAGCTATCGCTATGGCCCCTCGGGAGAGATCGAAGGGCTGATCTTGGATTCAGGAGTGGAGGTACACCTGCAGCCTCTCTTAGCCTACTGGATCCCATCCGTCGCTCCCATCGGATCCCAAGTCCAAGTGAGTGGGTGGCTGAGTGCTACACCCTACGGCGAAAAACTGCTGGAAGCATCTTTAATCTTCAACCCGGCCACCGGGGCAAAGGTCGGCAGTGAACCGTATCAACAGCCGGCCGGTCAGAACAACACACCGTCCCAACCTTGAGAAAACCTAGTCTAGCTTAACGTCCGGCGGAGAGGAGGATACACTCCCTCCTCTCCGCTGTCCATTTGCTCTCGACGGGTGAGCGAAGCACCATATCATCATGTTACAGGGGTAGTCACCAACGATGCGACTCGAGCACAGCCAAAGCAGCTCTAAGATAGGGGCCCGCATCCTCATAATCGAGGATGAAAGCACCATCGCTGAACTCCTTCGAACCGGGCTCACCTATGAAGGGTTTCGGGTCTCAGTGGTCTCGGGAGGAGAGGAAGGGCTGGAATGCGCCGATAAGGAGGATTTCGACCTTGTGATTTTGGATCTCATGCTTCCAGACATCGATGGATTCGAAATCTGCCGGCGCCTCCGTCTTCGGGGAAACGATATCCCCATTATCATGCTCACGGCCCGACGGGAGATCCCCGATCGGATAAAGGGCCTGAACATGGGAGCCGACGACTACGTTACAAAACCGTTTAGCTTTGAGGAACTAGTCGCCCGCATCAGGGCAGTACTTCGCCGCCGAGGCAGCGCTGCAGAGCCCACCCAGCTCAGTGCAGCCGACATCACGTTGGACTTGGAAGCCCACGAGGCCTACAAAGGGGGCAAACCATTAGAGTTAACCCCTACTGAGTTTGCCCTGCTCGAACTTTTCCTCCGTCATCCACGCAGGGTCTTCACCAGGGAGACACTCCTAAACCGAATATGGGGTCTTGACTACGAGGGAGATAGAAACGTTGTGGACGTGCATATCAGTAACCTACGCCGGAAGTTGGGAGACCGGGAGCGGCGCCTGATCCGCACCATCTACGGAATCGGCTACAGCTTCCGTCCTGACTGACCATGAAAAGATGGCATGATCTACCTCTTCGGACCAAGTTGACCCTGCTGTACTTGGGCCTGCTGAGCGCCCTGATTTGCCTTCTGGGGGCAATTCTCTACACCGATACCAAGCACTTTCTGATCTCTACCACCGCCCTGCGGCTGCGGGCTCAAGCCAAACCGGTGATTGAGCGTTGGTTCGCTACTGGGCCGGGGCTCCCAGCTCCTTTAGCTCCCCCTTCTCCACCCAGTCCAGGCCTGCCTCCAGCGCCTCCCTCAGAATCACGACAACCGAGTTCGGGGCCGGTGGAACAGTTAACCGAGGACACAGCCGTCTCTCTCAGCCAAGCCCTTACCTCACGCGACACCACTGCCTTGGTCATAGACAACCAAGGCCACATACTCGCTACCGGCCGCAGGCTGCCTGAAGAGCCACCAGCTGCACCACCGGATCCACAGCGCATAAATCGGGCATTGGCTGGGGAAAACGAGATCACTTACATCGATATCGCAAATGGGCAGCGTACTTTAGTTGTACTGATTCCTCTGCGCCGTACTCCTACCGATCCTCGCATCTTGGGAGTGGTGCAGCTAAATACCCCCTTGGCCACCATAGATCAAATACTATGGCGTCAGCGCCTCTTGATCGGGGCCGGGATTATCGTGGCAGTGCTCCTAGGAGCATTAGGCGGACTATGGATCACGGGTTCCGCTCTCGCCCCTCTCAAACGCATGATCGCTACTTGCAAACGCATAGCGGCCGGGGATCTAAGCCAACGTGTCAACCTCCCCCGCCATTACGATGAAGTGGGACAACTCGCCGCAGCTTTCGACGACATGGTGGCCCACCTCGAGAAAGCATTCGCCGCCCAAAGACGGTTTGTGGCTGCGGCCGCCCATGAGCTTAGGACCCCATTAACTGCTATTAAGGGGTCGTTAGAGGTGCTGCTCCGTGGTTCCTTGGATGATAAAGCAGCTGCCACCAAGCTGATACAGGGGATGTACCGAGAAGTAACCAGGCTAAACCGCTTGGCCGAGCAATTGCTGAGTTTGACAAGGCTAGACACTCCCGTACTCATTCATAAAGAAAAAGTCAACCTGGCACAGTTTTTGAATACGGTGGTCCAAGAAGCGAAGCTCATGGCCCAAGAACGCGTGATTACCTTAAACCCCGGTTACCCCATCGTCCTGGAGGCTGATCCCGACTCCCTAAAACAGGTGTTTTATAACCTCATAGACAACGCCATTCGCCATACGCGCGAAGGGGGAAAGATCGAGATCGGTTGGGGAAAAAAGCATGCTAGTGTAGAAATCTGGGTAGCGGATGACGGAGAGGGCATCCCGCCCACGGATTTGCCCCACATATTCGAACCCTTCTATCGCGGCGATCGCTCCCGCTCCCGCCGACGAGGCGGAGCGGGACTCGGACTGTCCCTAGCCAAAGGGATCGTGGAAGCGCATGGGGGCACGATCTCCGTGGAAAGCAGCCTCGGCAAGGGCACCTGTTTCAGGATCAGGCTGCCGATTTCTGACCCAGAGCGAGGGTAGTGTCCCACCGCTCCCGCTGTAGCCGTTGCGGTAGGTCCTGCGTTCCTCGCTGCGTTGATAACGCCCGGCCCCTGTCTTCTTCTCCACCCCCAACTCCATGAGCGCCCTCGCCAGTACCTTCAATCCCCTAAGGGCGTCGCCATCTGGCGTTCCCTGCCACTGCTAAGCACCTCTTCAAGGGCCATCCTTAGGTCGGCCATCGGTGGTCATACCTCCTTTCTGTTGGTGTTTTTCCCAGAGGGAACCCACCGATGGCCACTTTGTCACGATCGCGCCTCCCCGGCCACCGCTTTTAAACCGCATCCCAGGACGTCACCGGGAGGAAGCCTTGGTGGAGCTTGATCCTCGCCTCACCCACCTTTTTATGCCAATACCACACAGCCACATGGGTCACTCCCTTCCCCAAAAGTCCCAAGAACCTTGGCTGCCTTCCGAAGCCCAAGCCCAACTGGTAAAGCACAAGCCCTAAAGTTACCTCCCAAAGGGGAACACGGTACTTCCCTATGAGCCCCTGTGCCTTGAGGAGATGCCCAAGCTTCCGAAAACTTAAGTGGGGTTCTCCTTTCATCTTTCGTCACCAAATAAAGTTTGCCCAAAAGGGGAACCCAGTTTTTTAACAGGGCCGCCGGCTCCCCTTTGGAACTTGGGGAACTTTTGGGGCGAAAATTAAGAGGTGTCGCTTATTTCGAAAAATGGGGAATAGAAAACTTGGGGAGAGATTGCCGTCTCTCGATCACTTCCGGGGATTGGCCCTGTTCTTGATGATAATCGTCAACTCTTTGTCCGCCTACGATGTGCCGAGCTGGCTGAAACACGCTCCCTGGAGCGGGTACCGCTTCCCGGATCTGGTGGCCCCGATGTTTTTGTTCGCCATGGGGGTGGCCTATCGTATTTCCTTGGGAAAAAGGCTCTCTCGGTTCGGGCTCGGGCGGACCATCCTCCATTTCGCGAGGCGCTACGTCTTGCTTTTCCTTTTCGGCTTTGTGGGGATCCTGATCGCCAATGGGTCCTTCGACTGGGGGATATTACAGATGCTCGGTTCAACCGGCCTTTTCGCCCTGCCCCTCATGTTCACGCCGCCTGCGCACGCCATGGCCATCTCATTCCTTCTCCTCGCTTTTTATCAAATCGCTCTGACCGCCTTTGATCTGCGGGCTTTTGTCGCGGCCCTCGATATGGGAGGGCCATTTGCCACCCTTTCCTGGTGCTTCGTCCTCGTTTTCTCCGCTTCGCTGGTGGGTACTGAGGTCCAAAAGGAAAGGGCCGACACGAGGAAACTTTTTCTTGTCGGTCTCGTCATTGCCTCTTTCGGCTTCCTTTCCTCCTTTCTCGTCCCGCTGAACAAACACCTCGTCTCGTTTTCCTATATCCTCTTCAGCACGGGCCTGGCGACACTTGTCTTCACCGGCTTTTATTTCCTCGTGGAGATAAAGGGGGTCCGTATCGGCGTTCTCAATGCCCTTGGGAAAAATTCGCTGAGCATATTCATCCTGAGCAGCATTGTCTCCACGCTTGTGGAAGCGAGGCTTCCCGCTTCCGTGCCGGTGATATATCCCATCTTGATCACGCTTTGTTTGCTTTTTAGCTGCATCGCCCTCGCGAAGGTGTTGGACAGACTGGGGATCTACATAAAGCTGTGAGGGTAGTGTCCCGGGAAGTGATGTAAACCGGGTTCCTCCAGAGCTTAGCCTATCCGATCGCCATCTCCTGTGCCAACTGCTCCCGAGATGCCTCTTCTAGCCCCTCATAGAGGGTCACCATGGACTCAACGCTGAAGTAGCACCCCCTACCTCCCTGAACAGCCTCTCCAGCGGGTTGGTAGACCAGATCCGCCTCCAATGCCCGCTGGGAAACGCCGTATAGGCCAGGACATCCTCCTCCGCCTCGGCGAGGAGCCCCGCGGCTTCGGGGAACTTCCCCTGCAGGAAAGCCGTCACCCCTCTAGTTGTTTCCCTGGCCGCCTTCTTGTTGGGCGGGGAAGAAGATCGTCCTCACCCACGCCATCACCTCCTCTCTGGACCCCTTCGGTACTTCCGATAGCAGGTCCCGCATCAAGTGCCCCCGGCACCTCTGCCAGCTCGCCCCAACCAGTGCGTTTCGGCTTGTTATCACCTCCCTGCAAGTTTTCGGTGGGACATATCGGCGCAATAGTTGGGAGGAATGTGCCAATGAGGTGCCAAGTTGACAGATCGGGATGAGTGTATCTCTACTCCCGGATGGCTCGCTGTCACCGGTCGCCCCGCTGGGCCAATAGATATAACCGCCATCCGGCTGTCCTCCGCTCAGGCGAGTGTGTACCCCCGCTGGTGCCGTGAGCTGAAAGGCACTCAGCGAGATAGACTGACCCGGCGCTACCCGAACCCGTGAGGTTTTCGAGGCTCGGGAGGTGATCTTCACAATCCGGTTGCTTCTGAGCATTCGATGGCGGATCTTCACGTAGCTCCGGGAAGCTTGAGCCCTGCCGAGGCGTAGTTATAGGAGCCGCGGCCGGAACCAACCGCGGTTTCCTTTAGAAAAACATCGTCGAGGTTTCCTGGATCCCCGAGCCCGTAATAGTTTAGCCATGCAGCGGAATCCGGGGCAGCGCCTCAATCCCGTCCACCGCCGGTTTTGTCCTCGATTCAGATCTCTACCCAAGCCAGGGTGCCGGAGGTCCGAGCTCCCAACGGGCAGGGAGGGAGCCAGGGGTCAGTTCCCTTTCGGCCTGGCCAACGCGGCGGCTACCTCCGGGAGCTCATCCGCCCCCACCGGGATCTCGAGGCTCGCGCCCTCGAAGTCGTCCCCAATGGGCTCAGTTCGGCCCCCCAGGAACTTCCCCAAAAACGCCTCGGCGATGGCCACAAAGGAGAGCCGGTTCTCCTGCCTGAGGAACCCGTGGCCCTCGTCCGGGTAGAGTACGTAGATCACCGGGACGCCCTTTCCCCGGAGGGCCGCGACGATCTGGTCCGATTCCTGCTTCTTCACCCGAGGGTCGTTGGCCCCTTGCCCGATGAGGAGGGGCCGCACGATCCGGTCGGCATACTTCAGGGGCGAGCGGTCCCACAGGAACTCCCGATCCTTCGGGTCCACGGGGTCCCCCACCCGGGTGGAGAGGAGAGGCCGTATGGGCATCCAGTAAGGGGGGATGTTCTCGAGCAGGGTCAGTAGGTTCGAAGGGCCCACGATGTCCACCCCACAGCGGAATACCTCCGGGGTGAAGGTGAGGCCTACCAAGGTGGCATAGCCCCCGTAGCTTCCGCCCATGATGGCCACCCTTTCGCGCTCCGCGATCCCCTCACTCACCGCCCACTCCACGGCGTCGATGAGATCGTCGTGCATCTTGCCCGCCCATTCGCGATTGCCGGCGTTGACGAAGGATTTCCCGAAGCCGGTGGAGCCGCGGAAGTTGACGCTCAACACCGCGTACCCCCGGTTGGCCAGCCACTGGTGCCACGGGTTGAACCCCCAGAAATCCCGCCACCACGGCCCCCCGTGCACGAAAAGTACCATGGGCAAGGGGCGCTCCGGCTTCCCCCCTTTATCCACCCAAGGGGGAAGGGAGAGGTAGCTCACCAGGCGGAGCCCATCCCGGGCCCGGATCTCCACGGGGTACATCCGCGCCAGGGTGTACTTCTCCAGCTCCGGCCGGTCCGAGAATAGGAACTCGGCCCGGTTGCCTTCCCGGTCGTAGAGGTAATAGGCGGTGGGGGCAGCGTCGCGGACGTAGGCCACGAGCCACGTCTTGTCGTCCGTGGTCCGGGAGATGACCTGGAGTTCCCCGTCCACTAGGCCATGGAGGTAGGAGAGGTCCTCGGCGATCTCCTCGTCCACGGCCTCCCAGCGGCGGCGGGCGTAGGTGAAGGCGGCCGCTTGGGGCTTTCTCGTGAGGGGATGCTCCAGGACCTCCTGGGCGTCGCAGCGAGGGTCGGCGGCGAGCTCCCGGACTTCCCCGGACCCGAGGTCCAACGCCACCAGGGCCGCGGTGTCCCTGCCCCGGGAGTCCACGAGGAAGAGCACTTTCCCCTCTGCATCCAGGCCCACCGGCTGGGTGACGGCGGCGTCCTCGGGCCCGATTCGGGCCAAAAGTCCCCAACCGCCGTCCCGGCGGGAAAGGAGCTCGTAGCCCCCGTCCGGGAGGAACTTCATCGCCACCCGCACCTCGAGGTCGTCATCGGCGAGGAACTGGAAGAACCCTTGCTCGTTCTTCAAGACGAGCTCCCGGGCCCCGCTTCCGAGGTCCACCCGAAAGACGTCGTGGTACCGGGGATCTCGCTCGTTCAGCGCCACCAGGGCCTCCCCGGGATGCTGGGGGCTCAGGTGGACGATCCGGGCCTGCACCCCCTCCTCCGGGGTGAGGACCCGAACCTCTCCCGTCTCCACGTCCACCCGGCAGATCCGGAAATTCTCGTCGCCGCCCCGGTCCATGAGGTATAGGATGTAGCGGGGGTTGTAGCTCCAGTGGTAGAAGAAAACCCCGCGCTCCCGTTCCCGGGTGAGGACCCGGGCCTCCGCGGGGGCGTCCGCCGGGGCGACCCACACGTTCCGCACCCCCTCCCAGGGGGCGATCCAAGAAAGCCACCGACCATCGGGGCTTAACCGGACGAAGGATTTCTTGGGGTCCCCGAAGAGGACCCGCCTCGGAATGAGGGTCACATCCGTCATGCTTTACCTCCTTGCCTTGTAGCGTTGGATCTTGTCCCCGACGTCATCGGGGCTTCCAAGAAAGCGCGGGCCTCCGCCTCCAGGGTTTCCCGCGCCAGGGAAGCGATCTCCCGCAGCGTGTACCTTGCCTCCAGGTAGCGGATGAACCGGTATCCCAGGAAGTAACCGGCGTACTTTATGCCGCGGAAATCGAACCAGGAGCCGAAGAACTCCCGCACATCGCCCCCGTCCAGGCGGGAGAGGTACTCGCGGGCGATTTCGGGGAGCCGCTCCGCGCAGCGCTCCACCCAGCCCGTCCCCTCCCCCTGATGGAAACTTCGTCCCCCGCGGATAAGTTCCTCGAGCCTCTGGGCGAACCCCTCGGTGTAGAGGAGCCCCGCCGGCCGCTCCTCTAGGGGTTCCAGGGGCTCGCCCCGCCAAAAACGGTGGATCAGGTGGCCGAGCTCGTGGGCACAGAGGCCCTCCAGGCGCTCAGGGGTATGCCACTCAAGTTCCGCGATCATCTCGAGCCCGAAGAGGACCGCTGGAACTCCCCTATATTCGGTGGCCCAGCCGGCGCCGCAGCCGATCCCCATGTACATCACCCCGAGGACCTCCTCCCGAAATCCCAAGTTTTCCCCCGCTTGCCCCAACACGCGTTCCCACACCCCGGGAAGGGCTTTCGCGGTGGCCTCCATGAGGGGGAGGCGTTGGGTGAGCTCTGGGAACACCCGCTTCCGGGCGATCTCCCGCCAATCGAACCCCTCCGCCGCATAGCACTCCACCTGCTTCCGGAAAAGCTCGGGATACCTTTCACGGTGGAACTCTTCCCAAAGTTTCAAGAGCTCCTCAGGATTCATCCCCGGGTTTTTCCGAAGAAGTTCGAGGAACCCGGAGGCGGCGTCGATCAGCTCCCTCATCGGGAGAGGACACCTTCCAGGGCGTAGGCGGCCCGCAGTAGCTTCCCCTCCCCGAGCCTAGGGGCGATGAGCTGCAATCCGAAGGGAAGCCCCCCAATCTCCCCCCCGGGGATGGAGATGGCCGGGACCCCGGCCAGGGCCGAGGGCAGGGTGAAGATGTCCGAGAGGTACATGGCGATGGGGTCTTCCTTCTCCCCGAACCTGAAGGCCGGGGTGGGAGAGGTGGGGCCGAAGATGATGTCCACTTCTTGGAAGGCCTCCTCGAACTCCCGGGCGATCAGGGTCCGCACCCGTTGGGCCTTGCCGTAGTAGCGGTCGTAGTAGCCGGCGGAGAGGGCGAAGGTCCCGAGCATGATCCGCCGCTTCACCTCGCGCCCGAACCCCAGGGTGCGGGAGGTGGCGATCATCTCCTTGACCGTCTCCCCGGGTGCTGAAGTCGTATAGCGGACGCCGTCGAACCGGGCCAGGTTCGCCGAGGCCTCGGCCGAGGCGATGAGGTAATAAGTGGGCAGGGCGTACTCAGTGAGGGGAAGGGAGATCTCCACCACTTTTCCCCCCAGCTCCTCGATGGCGGAGGCCCAGCGGTCGACGAGGGAAAGGGCCTCGGGGCCGAGCTCCCGGGGCCGGTACTCCTGCGGGAGCCCGAACTTCCACCCTTCGATCCCGCCCTCGAGGTCCTGGGTGTAGTCCCGGGGCTCCACGGGGAGGGAGGTGGAGTCCCGGGGGTCGTGGCCGGCGATGAGGGAGAGGATCAGGGCACAGTCCCGCACCGAGCGGGTGATGGGCCCGATCTGATCGAGAGACGAGGCGAACGCCACCAGCCCCCACCGGGAAACTAACCCATAGGTGGGCCTAAGCCCCACCACGCCACACAAGGCCGCGGGCTGCCGTACCGATCCCCCGGTGTCCGTGCCCAGGGCCGCCAAGGCCTCCCCCGCCGCCACCGCTGCCGCGCTCCCCCCGGACGATCCGCCCGGCACCCGCTCCGGGTCGTGGGGGTTCCTGGTGGGGCCGAAGGCCGAGTGCTCGGTGGAGGAGCCCATGGCGAATTCGTCCAGGTTCGTCTTTCCCTGCACTTGGGCTCCGGCGCCCCGAAGCCGCGCCACCGCGGTGGCATCGAAGACGGGCCGGAAGCGCTCCAGGAACCTGGAGCCGCAGGTGGTGGGGAAGTCCACGGTGGAGATGTTGTCTTTGATGGCGATGGGGATCCCCCGCAGGGGCCGCTCTGCCAAGGATTCCTCGGCCGTTTTGAGTGCCGCGGGATCGGCGAGGGAAAGGAAAGCCTGGATCTTTTCCTCCAGGGCGCCGATGCGCTCCCACAGGGAATCGACCAGTTCCCCCAAAGATAAATCGCCGCACAAGATGGCGGCGCGGGCGTCCCAGAGGTCCATGGTTTCTGCCGGGGGTGGGATTCGAACCCACACGGGGTTTATGCCCCACTGGATCCTGAGTCCAGCGCGTCTGCCAATTCCGCCACCCCGGCGCGAATCGACACCGATTCTATAGACCCCCCTCCCCACCCGTCAAGGTGCGCTAGAGGCCACCAGGTTTGACTAAAATCGCCTCCCACGTTAGACTGCGTGCGGGTGAGGGGGGATGATTGAGCTGAGAGATTTTAGGGTCTTCGCCGATCTCAAGAAAGAAGATTTGGAAAAGCTCTCCTCCATGATCCGCCACATCGACTACGGACAGGATGAGCTTATCTTCATGGAGGGCGCCCCGGCGTTCGGGTTTTACCTCGTTTTCTCCGGCGCGGTCAAGGTGGTGAAGCGCTCCGCCAAGGGAAAGTCCCAGATCCTCAAGATAGTGGGTCCGGGGGGGATGCTTGGGGAAACCACCCTATTCGATAAAACCGTCCACAATGCCTATGCCAAGACCTTGGTCCCCTCAAAGGTGGGGTTCATCGAACGGGGCGATTTCTTCTACTTCCTGGAACGGCATCCCAAGGTGATCTTCCGGTTCTTCGAGCGGTTATCCCTGGAGCTCAAGGCTTTCCAGAACAAGCTCGCTGAGCGCTCCTACGCCTCCAGCAAAGAAAGGCTCGCCCGCCTCATCCTCGCCCTGGGGAAGTTGGGGGTCGAACTTTCCCGGGGGGAGCTGGCGGAGATGGCGGGTGTTTCCTCTAAGACAGCTATCCGTACCTTGGGAGAGCTTGAGTCCCGGGGGATCATCGCCTTGGAGAACCGCCGCATAAAGATCCTGAAAGAGGATTACCTCAAGCGCCTGGTGGAGCCCTTCTCCTTTCCCGTGGATAGCTCTACCATTATCTGAGGGGGCCAAGTTTTTCCTCACACGGTGACAGGTGTCCTTGCACTCCCGTTTCTGTGTCACCAAAGTACCACCGGTCGTGATGGAGATCAGATGGGGGAAGGTCTCGGTGTGGGTGGCCCTTGTCGCCGGTTTCCTCCTCACCCTTTTGGCCCGCCCTCTGGCTCTTTCTACGAGTCCCGGGGTGTTAATGGGGGGCTATGCCCTGGCGGTCTCCCTGGCCGCGGCCGCGGGATGGCTATGGGGGCTCCTGGGAGCGGGTGTCGCGCTTGGGGCCACGGTCTTTTTGCTACAAGGGGAAAATTCCGGGATCTCCGCCATCGGAGGGCTCATGTATTTCGGGGTTGTGGGTCTCGTGGAAGGGGGTATGGGCATGTGGCGCCGTCGGGCCAGGGGGGGATCGCGCCCACCCAATAAGCTGGATTTGGTGTATAACGAGGTTCTCTTCGAGGATAGCCCCACCATCGTACACCTGGTGGACGAGGAGGGGAACGTTATTCGCCGCAACCGGGCGTCCAAGACCACCCTCGGCTGGCCGGGCCGCAATACCCTTCACCTCTCCGAATACGTCCACCCCGAAGACATCGGGCGGTTCCGCAAGGAGCTCCGCAAGCTCTTCGATCTGGGAGGGATCCAGGGGGTGGAGCTCCGCTTCATCTCGGAAAGGCAGCACAGCGTCCCCGTGGAGATCCACGGCCGCCGCCTAAGCCCCAAGCGGGCGGTGTTGGCAGCCCTGGACCGCTCGGAGGTCATGGAGCTCCAGAGGAAGCTGGCCGAGGAAGAGGCCCGCTACCGCTATCTCATCGAGGCCGCCATCGATACGATGGATTCGGGCGTAGTCCTCATCGACGCCGGGGGAAAGGTGATATGGGCCAACAAGGCCATCGAGCGCTTCTTCGGCATCCCCCGCGACAGCTGCATTGGCCTCCCCGCGAGGAAGGTGCTCGAGCGGCTGCTTTTCCGGATCGATAACCGTAGCGAGTTCGAGGACGTGGTGCACTATGCCTACGGAGAAGGGGCGGCGGTGGAGAACGTGGAATGCCGGGTGCGTTCGGGCTTGCAGCGTGAGGAGCGGATACTGCAGTATTCTTCCTATCCCATCGAGAACGGAGGGCGCATCGACCACTACGTGGACATCACCCAGCTCAAGCGCCTGGAGGCGGATCTGCGCCGCAAGACCCAAGACCTGGAAGAGATGAACCGGAACCTCAAGGAATACGATTGGGCGGTAGCCCATGATCTCAAGGCCCCGGCCAGGACCATCGTGTCGTTGGCGGATCAGGTGCTAAAACAGAACCCCGATGGGATCCTTCCCCAGGATGTGCGCCTGAACCTGGAGCTCATCCGCGAGGTGGGGGAGAACATGATCACCCTCATCCGGGATCTCCTCCACTTCTCCACCATCAAGGTGGACGCGGCGGCCTTCGAGCCCGTGGACCTGAAGAAGGTGGTGGGAGCGGTGTGCCGAGAGCTCTCCTCCATCCTCGAAGGGGTGGAGGTGGTGATCCAGCCGGGGCTTCCCACCGTCATGGGGATTGAGACCCGCATCGCCGAGGTCTACCGCAACCTCATCCAGAACGCGGTGAAGTTCAACGACAAGCCCACCCCCCGGATCGAGGTGGGGTACGAGGGGGAGCAGGGCGGGCTGTGCATCCTGTACGTACGGGACAACGGTATTGGGATCAGGGAGGAGTTCCACGAGACCATCTTCCGGATCTTCAACAAGCTCGATCCCGAGTCCGAGGGCACCGGGGCGGGCCTTGCAATCTGTCGGAGGATCGTGGAAGAACATGGGGGGCGGATTTGGGTGAAATCGCGGGTGGGAGAGGGGAGCACCTTCTACTTCACTCTCCCCAAGGCACGCGTAAGGAAGGTGGAGGAGCAATATGTCCGCTGAGAAAAAGCTGACGGTGCTTGTGGTGGAGGATACCAAACACGACTACATCCTGATCGAGCGCTCCATCCGGGCCTTGGAAGAGAAGGGGATAAAGTGCGAGCTTCACTGGGTCACCACGGGAGAGGATGCATTGGACTTCCTTTACCGTCGGGACAGGTACGCCAACGCGCCTCGGCCGAACCTGATCCTCTTGGACCTGCGGCTTCCGGGGATGAACGGGTTGGAGGTCCTGGAGCAGATAAAGAAGGACGAGCGTCTCCGGAAGATCCCGGTGGTGGTGCTCACCGTTTCGGAACTGGAAGAGGACATGGTCCGCGCCTACGATTCGGGCGCTTCGGCGTACCTCCAGAAGCCCACCCACACCGAGGACTTCGAGAAGCTCCTCAACACCGTCTGGGAGTACTGGCAGGTGGTACGGCTCCCGGAGTAGGCAAACGTCCCGTCGTGGGGTAACTTATATCCCCTATTTGGAGGACTTTTCTCCTCCTATTTGCCCCTTTGCTTCCCTTATGATCCATTAGGTTAAAAAGTTGCACGCGTGCCCTAAGGCGTGGTGCCGGCCGAAGCGGGTTGCCTGCCCGCACGGGGCCGGGGCGAAAAGTTGCGCTAGACCGCCTCCTCACCCGGCCCCGTAGGCTGCCGTTCGAATCGGCGGGGCACGCGGGAACTTCTCAGGTTGCCCGGGGAAGGTCCCTTCCCCGGGCATTTTTTGGCTTCCGCAGGAGTGGGGACACCCACCTTTCTCTCCCGGGAGCGGGTGGACGTATAATCTTCGTGCTAAAACCTCAAGGAGGTGGTAGTGTGAAAAGGTTCCTTATTTGGGTTCTCGTGGGGTTGGTGGGTCTGGTGAGCCTGGCCCAGGAGCTGGGGACGCGGGAAAACCCCATCATTTGGGTCTTCCCGCCTTCCACTCAGCCCGCCCTCATCGAGGAGATCGCAAAGAAAATCGCCGCCGATATCGGCAAGATGACGGGGCTCTTCATCGTGCCCAAGGTGATGCCCGATTATGCTGCCCTGATCGAAGCGTTCAAGGCCGCCGAAGGGAACGTCATGGGCGTTCCCACCACCGACCAGTACGCCCGGATCTCCGTGGAGACCAACTTCGAGACCACGCCGCGCCTCGCGGCGGTGCGTTACGGGTATCCGTACTACTTCTCCTCGGTGTATGCTCCCCGGGAGAAGGGGTTCGAGACCGCCCAGGACCTGAACGGAACGGTCTGGATTTACAACGACGAGGGTTCCACCTCCGGCTTCAAGCTCCCCAAGATGCTCTTCGACAAGGAGGGGATTACTTTCAAGGGCGTGGTGAAGTCCGGCGGCCACACCAACTCCATGGTGGCGCTCTTGGAAGGCCAGGGCGACTTCTGCACCGGTTACGGTTCCCCGCCTCTGCCGCCCGAGGACTGCGATGGGGCCGTGTTGTACCTCTTCCAGTCCTGTCTTGAGGCCGGCGAGGATGAGGCCAAGTGCTACGCGTTCGCTAAGGATGCCTTGAAGGCCTGCGATACCCGCTGGGAGTACGGCAACTACCCCGAGCTTTGGCTGTGGAACCCCTGGAAGAACGAGCTCATGCCCGAGGAATACCGGGGCAAGTGTGTGGATCTTCGCCGCGCCGCCGCCAAGATCGGTGCTTACGGTGACATCTGGGAGATCGTCCAGAAGATCGGCGTGGTCCTCACCATCGGGCCTGTGCCCAACGACTGCATCGCCTTCTCACCCGGCTTCCCCAAGGACATCCAGGACAAGATCGTGGAAGCCATCAAGCAGCACATCGCCTCTCCCGAGGGCCAGAAGCTCTGGACCGACCCGAACTTCTACGAGTGGACGGCCGTAGAGGAGATCGACGACACCTACTACTGCAACTACCGCGAGCTCGTGGGGCTTCCCAACCCGGAGTGGTGCAAGGGGGAGTGAGGCGTTAGCCGCGGGCTGTTGCGGCCGGGAGACGGGGGAGAAAAAACCTCCCCCGTCTTTTATTATTGGCGTGCCATGGCCGAGCCCTATCTCGTGGTAGAGCACCTCACCAAGGTCTACGAACGGGGCCATGTGGTGGCCCTGAAGGACGTCTCCTTCGAGGTCCAGAAGGGCGAGTTCTTGGTGATCATCGGCCTTTCGGGCTCGGGGAAATCAACCCTTTTGCGCTGTATCAACCGCCTGATCGAGCCTACGAAGGGGAGGATCTTCATCGACGGGGTGGAGATCACCAAGCTCTCGCCGCGTCAGATGCGGAAGTTCCGCCGCAAGATCGGCATGATCTTCCAGCATTTCAACTTGATAAAGCGGGCCACCGTGATGACCAACGTCCTCACCGGCCGGCTGGGCTACAATCCCACGTGGATGACCCTCCTCGGGATCTTCCCCAGAAGCGACCGTGAGCTTGCGCTCAAGAACCTGGAGCGGGTGGGGCTCTTGGAGAAGGCTTACGTCCGGGCGGACGAGCTTTCCGGCGGACAGCAGCAGCGGGTGGGGATCGCCCGGGCCCTGATGCAGGAGCCGGAACTGCTCCTCGCGGATGAGCCGGTATCCGCCCTGGATCCCGCCACCTCCCACTCGGTGATGCAGTACATCGAGCAGATGAACCGGGAGGACGGGGTGACGGTGCTCGCGAGCCTTCACTTCCTCTCGCTTGCCCGCCGCTACGGCACCCGGATCATCGCCCTCAAGGACGGGGAGCTCGTCTTCGACGGAGCGCCGGAGGAGATCGACGATCGCAAGTTCAAGGAGATCTACGGCGAGGAGGCCGAGGAAGTGGAGATCCGCTGAGGTCCTTTTCGATGGCGAGGATATGGCCCACCAAGCTCGATCGTGATCGCCTGCGGCGGCGTTTTGTCGCCCTCCTTTTGGATTGGATGAGCTGGGGGTACGTGGCCTACGGGGTCATGTACTTCCTGAACGATTACTGGTGGCGCATCCCCCTGGAGCGTTTCTACACCACCTTGACCCTACCCCCCTGGGGTTGGCCCGCGGCGGTCCTGGGGACGTTGGCCATGGCCGTGATCTGCCAGGTCTCTGGCTACAGCCTGGGCGAGCGGGCCCTGAAGCTCGAAATCAGGGAGGAGCGGCCCCTTACAAAAGAGGAGCTCCTCATGGGCCGGGCGGCGGGAAAGCCCTTCTGGAAGACCCAGTGGGGTGTGATGGCGGTGTTCCTCCTCGCCCTCACCGTGGCCTTGGGGTGGCACATCGTGAAGATCGACCCCGAGGCCCTGATCCACCCCAGCCCTCGCGCCCGAGAGATGCTATCGGAGATCTTCCCCCCCGACTTCCGGCACTTCCGCGTCCCCGATCCCGCCTTCGAACTTCGAGGCCTTCCCTACTCCATCCTCGACCTCATGGTCCTCACCATCTTCATGGCCCTATTGGCCACGGTCCTCGGGGCGGCGGTGGCGTTGCCGCTTTCCTTCCTCGGGGCACGGAACATCATGGGATTCAGCCCCGCCGGCTGGCTCGTCTACGGGATCGTGCGGGGGTTCTTCAACATCTTCCGCTCCATCGAGACCATGCTTTGGGCGGTGGTGTTCGCCCTGTGGATCCGGTGGGGCTCGCCCTTGGCGGGGATAATGGCCTTGACCATCCACACCATCGCCGCGTTGGGGAAGCTCTATTCCGAGCAAGTGGAGGGGATCGATCCGGGGCCGGTGGAGGCGGTGGTGGCCGCCGGGGGTAACCGGATCGAGGTGGTCCGCTACGCGGTGCTTCCGCAGGTGATCCCCTCCTTCTGGGCGTTCACCCTGTATCGGTGGGACATCAACGTGCGCATGTCCACCGTGATCGCCCTGGTGGGAGGCGGGGGAATCGGCGATATGTTGTTTTACTACAAGAACGAGGGGAAATGGGCCCTACTCGGGGCGGTGGTGATCACCATCGTGGCGGTGGTGTGGGCCATGGACTACCTCTCCGGAAGGCTTCGGGAAAGGATAACCTGATGCTGTCAGGATACCCTGAGGCTTATCTCAAGGAGAGGCCGCGCTGGATGTCCCTGGACGCGGTGGCGGATTTCTTCTACTTCGGTTTCCGGAACCTGCGGAAGTACCTCTCCATTGTGCTTCTAGATATGGGGGCCATAGGGATTCTGTGGCTCCTCATGAACTACGTGATCATCCGCCTCTCCACCGGGAGGATCGGCTACGCCTTGGTCCCCTGGTGGGTTTTCGGGCTGGGGGTGGTGGAGGCGGCGGCCTTGTGGGAGTCGTTCGGGAGATCCTTCGGTCACCGGGTGGCACGGGTGGAGCTGCGCCGGACCGACGGCGGGGAACCCACTGCCACACAGAGGATCCTACATTGGCTTCTGTGGCACGTAAGTGTGCTCCCGATTTTCCCCCTCCTCTTCATCCCTTCACCCCACGAGCGCGTTTCCGGCTTGGAGCTCCGTCCGTTCACCATGGAGGGGAGGACCCCTAAGCCGTGGTGGCGCACCAGCACCGGGATCTACGTGGCCTGGCTCACGGGGGTGGCCCTCCTTGCGGCCATCTCGGTAACTGTGTCCTGGGAAGATCTCGTGCGCCTCTTCACCAAGGCAGGCACCACGGCGAAGTTCTGGCGCTCCTTCTTCTCCCCCGATACCTCCATCATCCTGAAGACGATCCGGGACCTGATCGTCACCGTGTTCATGGCCATGACCGCCACTTCGTTTGCGGTATTGGTGGCGGTTCCGTTGTCGTTCCTGGCCGCCCGGAACCTTATGCGGGGCGTGGTGGGACGTCTCATCTACACCGTGATCCGGGGGATGATGAGCATCATCCGCTCCATCGAGCCGGTGGTGTGGGCCATCTTCTTTTTGGTGTGGGTGCGAGTGGATCTCACCCCGTTCGCGGGGGTGTTGGCGCTCTTCGTTCACTCTGTTTCCGACCTCACCAAGCTCTACGCCGAGAGGCTCGAGTCCATCGATCCGGGGCTCATCGAGGCCATCGCCGCCACCGGAGCCAACCGCCTCCAAATCCTCCGTTATGCCGTGATCCCCCAGATCGTGAACCCCTACATCTCCTTCACCCTGTACCGGTGGGACATCAACATCCGCATGGCCACAGTGGTGGGGGTGGTGGGGGGTGGAGGGATCGGCCAGGCCCTGTTCTTCTACCTCACCGGCAACCTGTGGCGGCAAGCGGGGACGGTGATGCTCTTCATCATCGCGTTGGTGTGGGCAATAGATTACCTCTCGGCGAGGCTGCGAGCGAAGCTTGCGTGAGGGGAGATGACGCGGGAGGAGCTGTTAAGGGCAGCCGAAGTCCTTATAGAGCAAGCCCTGAGGGAGGACGTGGGCCCGGGCGATGTGACCACCCAGGCCACCATACCTTCCGATGCCCGAGGGAAAGGGACAATCGTCGTCAAGGAACATGGGGTTATCTGTGGCCGGCATGTGGCTGCCGCAGTCTTTCGGGCCGTGGATAAGAGGATCTCCTTCCGGGCCCTGGTGCGGGACGGGGAGCCGGTGCAGCCGGGGGACGTGGCCGCGGAGGTGGAGGGCCCCCTTGCGGGCATCCTCACCGCAGAGCGCACCGCCTTGAACTTCCTCACACGCCTCTCCGGGATCGCTACCCTCACGGCCAGGTTCGTGGAAGCAGTGGCCCCATACCGGGCGGTGATCTTGGACACCCGCAAGACCACTCCTGGATGGCGTGTCTTGGAAAAATACGCGGTCCGGTGCGGCGGTGGCAGGAACCACCGCATGGGCCTCTACGACATGGTCCTCATCAAGGACAACCACATCGCCGCCTGCGGCTCCATCACCGAAGCGGTGAGGAAGGTCCGTGCTGCCGGGGTGAAGGTGCCCATCGAGGTGGAGGTGAAGGACCTGGACGAGCTCCGGGAGGCGTTGGAGCTCGGAGTGGATCGGATCCTGCTCGACAACTTCTCCGTTGAAGACATTGCCGAAGCGGTAAAGGTCGCGGAGGGTCGGGTGCCCCTTGAGGCTTCGGGCGGGGTTAGCCTCGATAACGTGGAGGCAATCGCCGCTGCGGGGGTCGATTACATCTCCGTGGGGGCCCTCACCCACTCCGCCCCCGCCCTGGATATCTCCCTAGAACTTGTCTGAAGCTTTCGGGTTTTTCGCTTTCGATGGGGAACTTCTGAGTGAAGTTGGGTTTTCCAAATTTTTGTGCCCGCGTGGTTTCTTTGTAGTGGAAGGAACTCCCGGGTCTGTGGACCTCTTTTTAAAACCCTTGCGCGCCGCCACTTCCTGCCCCATATTCCTCTCAGGAGGGGACGATGACGAAGAAACTTTTCCTCTTGCTTTTGATCTTGGGACTGGGCTTTGTGGGGGGGTTTCTGGGGGCGAAGTTAGCCTCTCCCCAGGGCGATATCGAGCTTTTACGTGAGGACCTCGATTCCCTTACCGACCACGTGGCGGCGGTGAAGAGGGCCATCGCCTCGTTGGAAGGCCTTCCCGATGAGATGTCGTCTCTTAAGGAAGCGGTGGCGTCCCTGGAAGGGGAGGTAGCCCGGCTGAAGGAGGAGCGGGTGGAAGCGGCCCCAGCAGCCCCCGCGACTCCCGGCACCTCCATAAAGATCGCGTACGTGGACCTCGATGCCCTGCTTGACGAGATATTCGCCCCCAGGACCTCGGCTCAAGAGGCCTACTCATCCAGACTGGACGATCTTCGCCAGGCTTATCAAGAGGAGAAGATCGACAAGGAGACCTATACCGAGGAGCTGGTGAAGCTGGAGGTGGAAGGGCTTAGGATGCAGGTAGACTGGAGCCTCTCCCTTCTGCGGAAGCTCAAGGCCTCTTTCGGCGAGATCGCCGATGTGTTGGACGAGCTTTCCCGCAAGCTTAAGCCCCTGGAGGAGGACGTAGCGAAGCTCGAAGAGCAGGCCGCGGCCGGGGTAAAGGAAGAGGACCTTCAAGCTTTCTTTCAACAGTATCAACAACTCCAATTGGTATTCCAGCAACTGGAGCAGCTTCTCACCCAAACCCTGAGCTCAATGCTGGCGAAGTTGGCGGGGGAGGTGGCCAAAGAGGAGGGTATCGCGCTGGTGGTGCAGAGAAAGGATGTCCTGTTTGTGGATCCTGATCAGGTGATCGATCTAGCGGAGAAGGTCAAGGCTCGGGCTCCGGAGTTCTTCGGCAGCTGAGAAAGCGGAATTTACGGGGGTTCTCGCACATTTTGAGTCGAGGGCTCAAAAGGGGCTGCGAGGTTTGCGCGTAGGAAGCGCTTCAATGAAAGTAGATCCTAATGGAGTCTACGGTAAGTTTCGAATGAAAACCAACTTTATTTTTGGCTTCCCAGGGGTTATGGTTTCCGACGGATGTGAAACGCCCTGTTCAAATTCTCAGCGCTCCTTGCAATTGGGGTTTTCCTCTCATTGGGTGTGGGTTCAATCGCGGAGGGGAGCTGTTGCCTCGGCGACAGCCCCTATTGCGGGTGTTTCGTGGACACAGGGGCGTGGGATCCCAACGGCCCCGATATCCAGGACATCGCCCACGACACGGTGGGCACCCGTGAGTCGTGCCTCGCGAACGGGGGAAGCCCTATTACCAGATGCAGCTCGGGATCAACGGCCGCAAGTTGGCCCAAAGGATCGCCTGTCTGGCGCACTATCTCGAGCGGGCCTACCGGGCCCTGGGCCTGAGTCTCGAATTGCTCATCCCCCGGGAAGCCTGGTGCTCCGAGGCGGTCTCTTATTGGCACCGGGAGGCCGGCATCCCCTATCCGGGGGCTACCGGAACTCCACCTCCATACTCGACTGGAGATTGGACACCACCTATGCCATCCAGACCTTCTACGAGGCCGAGGAGCTTTTTGGGGGCCGGGGCCGATGGATCGATTGGGACGATCTGGACTACAACGACTTCCAGCCGGGGGAGAACGCCCCCGTTCCCGGGGCGTACGTGTTGATACGCCGGTATGACCCGGACCAGGGGATCTGGAACGGGGGGAGCCACAGCATGATGATCGACGAGATGACCGTTTACCGGACGCTTTCCGGTAGGGTGACACGGGTGGAGGTCACCATCTTGGAGGGTAACTCCGGCGACAAGGTACGGGACGACCGGGTGCTGGAGGATCTCCTCGAGCTGACCCCGGCCGGAAGCGAGTGGATCGGGACCGACCGCAAGATCGTGGGATTCGGGGTGGACCTGGACTCCCGGGGTCGGCCCGTCTATACCCGGGGGAAGCTGCGGTGGGTCACGGTCCCCGAGATCCGCCTCTCGCGGCGCAAGTACCCCCGCGTGCACGACCCCGTTTGGGAAGGGCATTTCGCAGCGGTGGCGGTGGAGCTGGCGCGTTACGCAAAGCTTGTCCGGCGCGGGCCCACGGTCAAGGGCCAGGGCTTCGATCCCAGGGGGATCCCCGATGGGAAGAAGGCCTGGACCTTCCCCACGAAAAGGGGTGCGGCCGAGGTGGATCTCCTCTCGGTCCATCCCCTGCCCATCAAGGGGTTGATCCTGGTATGGGAGGGGTATATCCCCACGGGGGTGGAGGTGGAGTGGGCCGGGGCCGACCGGCGCTTCCGGACAGTCCCGGTGCCGGACCTGAAGGAATTCCGTGACTTCCAGGGGGCGTTCCCCTTCCCGGTTATCTTCGGCAAGTCGGGGGTCAAGGTGCGCTACGTCCGCATCCGCCTCCCGGCCCAGGGGAGAAAGGCCGTTTTGCAGGAGCTGCGGTTCGTCTACGACTGGGGCCGTTGGCGGGAGTCGGAAGCCGATTTCTGATCGGCGTATCCTTGGGGCCGGGTGGACACCCGGCCCCAAGGGAGCCCTTAAAGCTTGTAGCCGAACCGCCGCAGGAGCTCCTTTCGCTCGCGGATATCTTCCTCGGTCTCGACGCCCTTTGTCTTCACCCCATCGATGACCCCGACGACCCCGCGGCCCTGTTCGGTCTCGGCCACGATCACCTGGAGGGGGTTGGCGGTGGCGCAGAAGATCCGGCATACCTCGGGGACCTCCTTGATGGCGTTCAGGACGTTGATGGGATAGAAGTCGCGTAGGAAGACGACGAACACGTGGCCGGCCGAAAGCGCCAGGGCGTTTTTCTTCGCCAGCTCGATCATCTCCTCGTCGGTGCCGGACCAGCGCACCAGGGCCTTCCCCGAGGCCTCGCAGAACGCCAGCCCGAACTTCGCCCCCGGGACCTGGGTCACGATGGCCTCGTGGATGTCCTCCACCGTCTTGATGAAGTGGGACTGCCCCAGGATCACGTTCACCTCATCGGGCTTCTCGATCGGGACCACCTTCAACTCCATGTCCACCTCCTTCACCGGTTTTCCCCGATTTTATTGTGCCGGGACCCCGATGGGGCCGGGGACCTGGAAGATCAAATAGCGGTTCACCAACTCCACGAACGCCCGCACGTACTCCCCCGGGGAGGCGGTCAGGCGCACGGCGTTCAGACCCGTGACCTCCGCCGAGGCGGCGGGTCCGGAGATGAGGCGGACCCAGCGCGCAAGCGACCCCTGCCTCCGCTCCAACGCGGCCAGGATCTCCCCCGTGGGTTCCGCCCACGCGCCGGCCAGGGTGCCTTCCGCCCACTCCAGCTCCTCCATCGTGGCGGAGCCGTTGTAGAAGGCCCTCTTCAGCCGCAGGAGCTCTTCCCGCTCCCCGGGCGAAAGCAGCGGCCAGAGGAAGCTCGCCCTCAGCATGACGCCCCGGCGCCGGAACTCGTAGAGGAGCTCCCCTTCGCGGGAGATATCCACGGCGCGGAGCCCGGAGAGCCACTCCCCCAGGAACGCCTCCCATCCCTCCCCGTAGGCCCCGCGGAAGCCGGCGAGGAACTCCTCCCGGGAGGGGGCTCCGGCGGCATGTGGTCCCCGGGAGAAGAGCCCCAGGATCGCCGGGGGTGGGAGGCGCCCGGCGAGCGCCCCCACCAGGGTGAACCCGAGCTCGTAGGCCACGAAGACGGGGACGTGGGAGAGGTCCTCCACCTCCCGGACCCAGATGGCGGCCATCTCCCGCTCCAGCTCCCGCCCCACGGGCCCCCGGAAGCCCAGGGCGTGCTCGGTCCAGCGGGCCATCCCCTCCACCACCAGGTCCGGGTCCAGGCCGATCCCCGGGACCCTAAAGCCCGCGAGGTCTTGGATCATGTGGGTGAGCTCGTGGGCGAGGGTGGCTTCCCAGCGTATGGGGAGGCAACAGGCGGCGATGCACCCGAACACCCTCGCCTCGGGCTCCTGCCGCGCGAGCTCCCGCAGGGGATCCTCGAGGACATCGTCGGGGACCGCGTGATAAAAGAGGCCGGCGACGCCGAAGTAATCCACATCACACCAGTACTTCTCGAAGTCGCCGTAGAGGATCACGAGCGCCCGCTCCGGGGGCGGCGGGAGGAGCTCCGGGGACACGTCCATCCTCCGCTGGGCCGCGAGCTCCGCGCAGGAGACCCCGGGCGGCAACCAAAGCCCGGTGACGGCCGCGTAGACCTCCTGGACCCTGCTCAGGGGGGACCCAGCCGCAGCGGGGTACACCACGTAACAGCACGGGGCCTCCCCCACCGTCCATCCCCCCGCCGCCAGGGCCCCGATCCACAACGCGATGCTCAGGACCGCCGCGAGGGATCGTCTCGGCATAACGGCCGGATTTTAGACCGAAATGGGTTCAAGAAGTGACCTACGTCCTTGCTTTTCGTGGCTTCCCCGCGGCTCACTGACGGTGCGATGCGTGGTCGGTGGATGACGGCAGCGGTTGTCGTGCTTTCTTTGCCCGCCGCGGGAACGGCGTGGACAGAGAGCCCGGGGCCCCAGGGGATTTCCCTTTTCCTCCCGCCGGGATGCGCGGTAGCGCCGTATGCGGAGGGGGTCACCAGGGTGGAATTCCCCATCCCATCGGGAACGCTTCTCGCCGAGTTCTTCCTGCTGATCGAGGCCGGGGGTGGTCCGCTTCCCCCGGGCCAGCCGATATGGATCGGGGGTCGGCGGTTCATCCTCCGACACTGGCTCGAGGGCGCAGCGGGTTCCCGCTACGAGGCCTTTCGCTTCGTGGCCCCTGCGGGAAAGGGGAGGTGGGCCGCGTTGACCTTCGTCATCCATACCGCCAACCCCGGGATGTTCTCCGAGCCTCCCCCGCCCTACGACCGGGGGGCGGTCCTCGGGATGATCTGGGAGGTCCTGGCGACCGCGCGGTTCCCCGCGCGATAGATCCTCAGCCACGTGGGGGCGGATCCCCGGGGCATCCTGCGCCACGTGGAGGCCCTTTCCTTCCCCCGGCCCACCGGATCCCCGGCCGAGGCGGAGGCGGCCCGTTACGTCCGGGAGAGGCTCGGGGAGGCGGGGGTCAGACACTGGGAGGAAACGTTCTCGGCGGTGGCGGATATGAACTGGTTCCCCATCTCCGCCGCGTCCTTTTCCGTGCTGGGGGGCGTGCTCTTCCGATGGGCTCCCTGGGCCGGGGCCCTCGTCGCGGCGCTGGCGCCCCTCCTCCTCTGGTACGCCCTCACCCGGGCCGATAGCCCCCTGCGGTTCCTCCTCCCTCGGCGCCGGAGCCGGAACGTGATCGCCCGGATACCGGCGCGGAGGGGGAGGGAGGGGGCGGTGGCCCTCCTGGCACATCTGGACACGAACCGGGTGAGGGAGGCCTGGACCGCCGCGGGGGTCACCGCCATCCGCTGGGGGACCATGGGCACCCTGGTGGCGTATGGGCTCGAGGCGATACTTCTCCTTTCGGGGGCCCTCACCGGGATCCGGGCGTTCCACTACGGGGCGGCCCCGTTGGCCCTCTACGCCCTGGCCACCATAGCCTTCCTTTCGGTTGAATTCCGCAATCCCCACTCCCCCGGGGCGAACGACGACGCCTCCGCGGTGGCCGTGGCGCTGGAGTTCGCGGCCCGGCTTATCCGGGAACCCCTGGAGCGCACCGAGGTATGGGTGTGCTTCACCGGGGCGGAGGAGGTGGATCACCGGGGGGCCAAGGAGCTCCTGCGCCGCCACCCGGAACTCCGGGGCGCGTGGTTCGTGGTCCTGGAAGGTGTGGGGGCGGGGGAACTGACCCTGGTTGCCCGGGAGGGCGTCATCTTCCGCTACAGCCCCGATCCCGAGCTTTTGCGTTGGGCAGAGGAAGCGGCCGCCGCGCGCCCCGAGCTGGGGGTTGGGACGGGGGAAATGACCATCGTGTGCGAGACCCAGACGTTGCGGCGGCTGGGGTGCCGGGCCCTCACCCTCGCCGGCCGCGATCCCGGGACGGGGACCCTCCCCCGCTGGCATTCCCCCGATGACCTCCCCCGGTACATCTCCCCGGAGAACCTCTCCTCCGCCCTGGAGTACCTGGGGGCCCTCTGCCGGTCTCTGGACGCCCGGGGCGTCTAGGCGCGGCCCGCGCTGAGGAGGCGGTCCAGGATGGCCTCCAGGGGCGCTCTGGCGACACAGCACACCTTATCGGCGCCCCCGTAGAAGACCCAGAGCTCCTTTCCCATCACCACCGCCCCCTCCGGGAAGACCACGTTGGGGACGTCCCCTTCCACCTCGTAAGGCTCCTGCGGCTCCAGGATGGGCTCCCGGGCGCGGGCGATGACGCGCCACGGCTCGTGCGGATCCAAGAGGGCGGCCCCGACGCGATAGGTGTGGTCACAATCCACGCCATGGTAGATGAGCAACCAGCCGGCTTTCGTCCTGATCGGGGGCGGCCCGGCGCCGATCTTCTTCGCCTCCCAATCCTCCCGGGGCTGCATCACCACCCTGTGGCCGTACATCCTGCCGGGGAGGCCATCCAGGAATGCGAACCAGATGCTGGGCCGCGTGGCCGGGTATCCGGGGCCGATCCAGTTGGCGGGCCGGTGGAGCGCGGCGTACCGCCCTCGGATCCTTTCCGGGAACAACACCACGTCCTTGTCGCTCGCGTGATAGGGGGTGATGAGGCCCAGACGCAGGAACCTCGGCCCCCCGGGCTCACCGAGGCCCGTTACCCGGGCCAGGGCGGTGCGGAAGGATGACATCTCCGGTTCGGGGATCCCGAGGCGGCGCCGTAACGCCGGGGGCGGTACCGGGGTGGCGATGACGGAGTAGGTCATGTACACTGTTCCCTCCAGCTCCACCAAGCGGGCGTCCTCGATGGACATCTCCCAGAGGCGGAGATCCGGCCCGAGCACGGGCTTCGGGTGCCTTTCGAGGAGGTTCAAATCCTCATCGAACGCGGCGTAGCCCTGACAGGAAGTGTAGCGGAGGTGATCGCCCACGGCCCGGTAAAGGATATGGAACTTTCCGTGCCGGTATAGGGCGGCGGGGTTGAAAGTGGCAACCGCTTCCCAGCCGGTTCCCCGGGGCGCGATGAGGGGGTTTCCCTCGTACCGGGTGAACATCCCGCAGAAATTTAACGCAACCGGTTGAGTTTACAAACTTGACAAGATATCCGGATTTGCTGTATAAGCTTCCGTCAAGTTGAGCAAACGCTTTAGCGAAGGTGGGCGCGGTGCGGTCTAAACGGGGCGTCACCCTCAGGGACATCGCGCAAGCGGTGGGGACCACCACCTCCACCGTGTCCCGAGCCCTGAACGGAAAGCCCGGGGTGAGCCCTGCTCTGCGAGCCCGGATCCTCGAGGTGGCTCGAAAACTCGGGTATACCCCTCACGCCCCCGCCCGATCCTTGGCCCTCAAAAAAACCGAAAACATCGGGCTCCTGATCCACAAACGCCAGTCCTTTTCGCCCACTTCGTTCTACGGCGAGATCATGGCCGGAGCGGAGGCCGCTGCCACCGAGGCCGGCTACCACCTTATATTCTCCACCAGCGACTCCTCCGTCCTTCCCGATATCCTCAACACCCGAAAGATCGATGGCCTCATCCTCGCCGGATGTGATTTCGAGGTGCGGTTCATCCGGCGGCTTAAGCGCCGCGGCGTCCCGCTGGTATTGGTGGACAACCACCTCGATCCCCTGGAGGTGGACTGTGTGACCATCGACAACCACGGCGGTGCCTACGCCGCCACCTCCCACCTCATTGCCTTGGGACACCGGAAGCTCGCCTTCGTCGCCGAGACCCTGGACAATTTGAGTTTTTCCGAGCGCTTTTCCGGCTTCCGCGCCGCGCTCGCGGAACGCGAGATCCCGCTGCGGGAGGAGTGGGTAGCCACCGGGGAGCCCGAGGGAGGTGAGGGGAAAGACAACACCTATTACGGCTTGGTGGCGATGCGGAAGATCCTCTCCGTCGGTTCCCTCCCCACCGCGGTGGTAGCGGCCAACGATGCCGCTGCCGTGGGGGCGATGCGGGCCATCAAAGAGGCCGGCCTCCGTATCCCGGACGATATCGCCATCGTTGGCTTCGACGATGCTCCCTGGGCGGCACACCTGGAGCCCCCCCTCACCACGGTGCGCGTGGACAGACACAGCATGGGTCGCCTGGCGGTGAGGAGGCTGCTCGAACTTTTGGACGGAAAGGGGGGACCTCCTGTGGAAATCAAGCTCGCCGCCACTTTGGTGGTGCGGCGCTCCTGTGGCGGCGAAGGGGAGGGAGGTGGTAAAGGGAAAAGCCTCTTCGCTTCCGAAAAAACAACGTAAAAGGAGGGAGTCACCGTGAGGAAGTTCGTGCTTCTTTTGGCGGGGCTTTTCGCCCTGAGCGTCGCGGTTTACGCGGTGGAGGTGGTCTTCTGGACCGCTCCCAACCCCACCCAGGAGGCCTTCTGGCGCTCCATGGCCGAGGCGTACATGGCCGAGCATCCCGACGTCAAGATCACCGTCCAGGCCATCGTGGAGGGCCCGCAGGGCTCCGAGGGCACCATTCTCGCCGCCATCGCGGGCGGCAACGCCCCCACGGCCTCGGAGAACATCTTCACCGGTTTCGGGGCCCAGCTGGTGGAGGCCGGAGCAGTGGTGCCCCTGAACGAGCTCCCCGGATGGGACGAGCTCATCGTCGCTCGCCGCATGACCAACGCCATCAAGGGATGGGTCTTCGGCGACGGCAACTACTACATCTTCCCCATCTACGCCAACGCCATGCTCTTCGCCTGGCGGCTGGACATCCTCAAGGAGCTAGGCTTCGGCGAACCGCCGGCCACTTATGAGGGGATCCTGGCGGTGGGCAAGAAGCTCAAGGAGATGTATCCCGACAAGTTCCTCTGGGCCCGCACCGCGTTGGTACAGCCCACCTGGTGGCAGCGGTGGTTCGACTTCTTCATGCTCTACAACGCCGCCAGCGACGGTAACCCCTTCCTCTCCGGCGGGAAGCTGGTAGCCGACGATGAGGCGGTGATCACCGTGTTCAAGTTCCTCCAGGAGCTCAACGCTGCGGAGCTCCTCCTCACCCAGCCGGCGGAGAACCCCTTCCAGACCGGGCTCAGCATCTGGACCAACTTCGGCCCCTGGGGCATCCCGTGGATGAAGGAGAACTTCCCCGAACTTAAGTTCGGCGAGAATCTCGTCTTCGCCCCGCCGCCGGTGCCGGCGAGCTTCGGCTATGTCAAACCCCACAAGACCTTCGCCGACGCCAAAGGCATCGTCATCTATGCTCCCCACGCCTCCGGCGCCTCCCAGGAGCAGATCAACGCCATCTGGGAGTTCGTGAAGTGGGTGTTCGGCTCCGTGGAGAACGACGTGGCCTGGTTCAAGCAGACCAACCTCCTGCCCCTCCGTGAGGACCTCACTACCAACCCCGCCTTCGCCGCGGTGTTCGCGGAGACCCCGGAGTTGATCCCTTACGCCGAAGAGCTCCCCTACGCCGTGCCACCGCTCAAGACCCCCAAGGTCCAGGACATCCAGACCGCCTTGTCCGAATACGGCATGATCCCGGCGCTCCTGGGGCAGAAGACCCCGGAGCAAGCTTGGGAAGACGCCAAGCGCGAAATACTATTGCTCTTGGAGGAGTAAAGGTTCTCCCCGGAGTGATAGTTGGGCCGTAGACGTGTAGCGAGGTGGATGGAGGTAAGGGGATGGCTCCTCACATCCCCTTACCTCCTTTATTCTTTGGTGTTCTTCCTCATCCCGTTGGGCTGGAGCCTGTGGCTCGTGTTCACCAACTGGAACCTCATCTCCCCCCGGATCGATTTCATCGGCCTGGAGAACTTCGTCAAGGCGTTCAAAAGCGCCCGGGTCCATGCGGCTTTCCTCAGCGCCTATCGCATCATGGGGTTTTTCCTCCCCATGGTGTTGGTGCAGTCGCTGGCGGTGGCACTGCTCATAAACAGCCTTCCCTGGGGGAGGGCGTTCTTCTCCGTGGGGTTCTTCATGCCGTACCTCGCCTCCGGGGTGGCGGTGGCACTGGTGGTTCGGGGGATCCTGGCCTACAACAGTCCCGCGGCGCCCATATTCAAGGCGCTCTTCGGGACGATCCCCAACTGGTTCGGACACCCCGTCTTGGCGGTCTTCATCATCAGCCTCCTCATCGCGTGGAAGTTCTCAGGTTACTACGCCTTGATCTTTCTGGCGGGGCTGCAATCGATACCGAAGGAGCTCTACGAGGCGGCAGAGCTCGATGGGGCGCGGTTCTTCACTAAGCTCTTCCGCATCACCCTCCCGATGCTCTATCCTGCCTTCTATACCGTTCTCATCATGGCCGTGGGGCTGTGTTTCGCCATCTTCACCGAGCCCTTCATGCTCACGGGGGGCGGCCCCGGGCGGGCGACCCATACCTGGTACCTGGAGATCTACTACCAAGTGTTCCAGAACCTGCGGGCCGGGTACGGGGCGGCGATCTCCTTCATCAACGCCGCCATCACCTTCACCTCGGTCCTGATCGTGCGGAGATTGATGCAACGGTGGGGGAGGGCGTTGGGCTATGAATAGGCGTAGATCAACCTATAACGCGATCAAGTACACCGCCGCTGTTGTTCTCCTCTTGATCTCCATCTTCCCCTACATCTACATGGTGCTTCAATCCCTGGCCCCGTGGGACCAGGTGAACAAGGTCTTCATCCCCTCCCGGCTCACCCTGCGCTCATATATTTGGCTTTTCACCGGGACCGAGGCGTTGGTGGCGAAGCCGTGGCTGAGGGCCTTCCTCAACAGCGTCATCGTGAGCGTCTCATCCACCACGTTGATGGTCTTAAGCGCAGCCATCATCGGGTACGCCCTGGCGAAGCTTCCCTTCCGGGGAGGGCGCTTGGTCTACGATTTCATCCTCTTCCAGATGTTCTATCCCGCGGTGATCCTCCTCATCCCCACGTTCCTTTTGGTGAAGGCCTTCGGGTGGTTCAACACCTACTGGGCCATGATCGTGCCCAAGGCGATGAGCGTGTGGGCGATCTTCATGTATACGAGCTTCTTCAAATCGGTGCCCCAGGAAATTATCGACTCGGCCCGGGTGGACGGGGCCTCGGAGTGGCGGATCATCTTCCGGATAATGATCCCGCTTTCCAAATCCATCACCATCATCGTGGCCCTCTTCCTCTTCATGGCCCGATGGGAGGAGCTCCTGTGGGACCTGGTGGTGGTCCAGGACACCTCCATGCGGACCCTGAACGTTTTGCTAGCGACCATCCAAAGCAGCTACAACCCCTATCCCGGGCCGCTTTACGCCGCGGCCACCATCCTCACCCTGCCGATCCTGTTGGTGTTCCTCGCCTTCAGCCGCCACTTCAGCCAGGGGATCCGGCTGGTTTTGGGGAAATAGCTTAGGGACTCCCCTTTTTCCGTATAGGGTTTGAATTCTCTGCGCCGCCAGGCTAGAAAGGAGACTGAATTTTCATCGAAGGAGGGGAGATGCTGGCGATTGTAGGGGGAACGGTGCTTACTCCCACGGAAGAGCTCAAAGGGGCCACGGTTCTCGTGGAGGGAAAGACCATAAAGGCAGTGGGAACGGACGTGGATGTCCCAAGCGAGGCGCAAGTGATCGATGTGTCCGGGAAGTACGTGATCCCGGGGCTCATCGACGCCCACTGCCACACGGGTATCTTCCCCGACGGGATCGGCTGGCAGCACAGCGACGGTAACGAGATGACCGAGCCCATAACCCCTCACCTCCGGGCCATCGACGCCATCCACCCCGAGGACATGGCCTTCGAGGACCTGAGGAAATGGGGCGTCACCACCATCAACACCGGGCCCGGAAGCGCCAACGTCGTGGGGGGCCAAACCGCAGTGGTGAAGACCCGGGGACGCACCGTGGAGGAGATGCTGGTGAAGGCCCCGGCGGGGATGAAGATGGCCCTGGGCGAAAACCCCAAGCGAGTTTACGGGGAGAAGAAGAAGCTCCCCTCCACCCGGATGGGTAACGCCGGGCTCTTGCGGGAGTGGCTCACCAAGGCCAAAAACTACCTGGAGAAGAAAAAGCACGCTCGTGAAAAGGGCGAACCCTTCGAGGTGGACATAAAGCTCGAGGCCCTGGCGAACGTGCTCATTGGGGAACTTCCCGCCCACATCCACTGCCATCGGGCCGACGACATCATGACTGCCCTCAGGATCGCCAAGGAGTTCGGGATAAAGGACGTGGTCCTCATCCACGCCACTGAAGGCTACAAGGTAGCGGATATCCTGGCCGAGCGGGGAGTGCCCTGTGTGGTAGGGCCGATACTCTTTTCCCGCACCAAGTACGAACTTCGGGGGATGAACCCCAAGAACCCGGTGGAGCTCTCCCGGGCCGGGGTGAAGGTGGCCATTCAGACCGACCAGATGTCGGCGGTGAAGTACATCCTGTTCGACGCGGCGCTGGCGGTGCGGGAGGGGATGGACGAAGGGGAGGCCCTCAAGGCCATCACCCTGTACCCGGCCGAGATCCTGGGGATTGATGATCGGGTGGGTTCCATCGCCCCGGGAAAGGACGCGGATCTCGTGGTGCTGGCCGCACATCCCTTCGATGTGGCCCGGAGCCGGGTGGAGCTCGTCCTCATCGAGGGCGAGGTGGTCCACAGCGCAAGTGGGTGAAACAGTATTTGGAAAGGGAATTGCTCGCCCGAGCCCACTGCCCGGGCGTTTTTTCGGGTGAGGGCGGTACTGATGACCGCTTCCGATTATGGTTACTCACATGGGGATGAGGACCGAGAGGTTCACGTGATAAAGGACTTTCACGTCTTCACGGAGGGAGTTAATTCCTGGCACACAGAGTTTATTTCTTGCTGCATTTCCTATTTCGATCCTTAGATATAGGACTTTACTTCGGATCTCAAGCTTTTGATCTCGGTTCTGATCTCCGCACGCAGCGACGTGATCTCCACCTCGAGGCGCCCCAGGCGCTGATCGATCTACTCAAAGGCTTCTTCAATCTTGGTCATCCGCTCTCCAAAGCCCATCGATGTTATCACAAACTCAGCATGCCGAACCGCGGACGTGGCGCTCTTGTTCCCGCGGTGCGCTTACGGGAGGAACCTTCTGCGCTGGGAGGGTGTACCTTTAGGTGGAGGTGACCGTACCGTGCGCATGTTCATTTTGGGTTTGGTGATTCTTCTGGGGATCCCGGGCGTAGCGTTGGCCCAGGTGAGTGCAAGCGCCTCTGCTCGTGTCTCCGCGGGGGAGCCGGCGGAGGTGACCATCGGGGTATTCACCTTTCGCGCAGGAGAAAAGGTCGCGTTCGAGCTCAGCCAGGAAGAGTCCTGTATCTGTATGTGTGAGGATCTTCTCATCAAGGCGTTTTATGTGCTGGGGCCCGAAGGCGAGCGGATATATGAAGACAACTCCTTCGATTATCCGGTTCTCGCGAAGGAGTGGGTGGGCAGATGGGATCTAACCGGGCCCGAAGGCGAGCCGGTTACGCCTGGGCAGTACACCGCGGTGATAGAGACGTCGGTGGGCATCTTCCGGGCTCAACTGGAAGTCCCTTCGCCCGGCGCCATGGAGCCCTATGGACGAAGCTTGGCGAAGGCCTCGGTGTGTGGCATCTCGCTTTCCGTTTACAAACTTTTGGACGAATCCGACAACGGGGCCACGGTATATTTGCGCACCGATGAAAAACTCTTGGTAGCTTTGGAAGGCAACCCCACCACCGGGTACACCTGGAAGCCCACCGAGGTCCCCGAGTTTCTAGCACAGATCGAGGGGACAGAGTACCTAGCTGCTTCAGCTTTGGTAGGGGGAGGGGGGACCTTTTTCTTCCGCTACGAAGCGAGGGAGCCCGGCACGGGACCCCTTTCCTTCGCGCACCTACGCCCATGGGAAGAGGAAGCGGCTGAAACCTTCACGGTAACGGTGGTGGTGCGTTGATCTCCTAATTTTCTGTCGCGGTCTGGCGGCGCAAGAAAGAAGTTCTCCCCCGAGGAGTCCGACGGCGTCTGTGGAGATTCGCTGGCGCACCGTTCGAAAGGAAGAGGAATAGGACCTCGGTCCTGGTTCCCCACTTCCGCTTTCGGCGGCTACATGGGTCTATTTCATGGGCGGGAGTGTCTCGCCCATGGGGGAAGGCCGGTATTGAGGTGTTTAAGTGCCACTTTGAACTTCCGAGGTAGTCCTATTTTGACGGCACGACGTAGATTCAGGAGTGTTATTTAACGGTGTGGGTTTTTCTGCGAGCTTCGATGGACGAGTGTCCTTGTTTTAGCGGACGCGGTGACTTTCGCGGCAGGTATAATGGAAGCAATGTTTTAGAGGAAATCGTAGTTGACAAGCGGCGAGGTGGTGATTTAACATACTGGCCAATGGAGAGCAGGGGGGCAGCGGCTAATTTAAGCGATCATCTCTTGACATACGCAATTTGCCGTGCTAGGATCGTGCCGCTTGCCCCGGGATATTTTGGGGACGGAGGTGATGTAGCAGAAAGGAGGAAATATGCCGGGCACAAGGACCATGGGACCTCAAAAGAAAGGGGGTAATGATTTGATGAAAAAAGGAGTTCTAGTAGGAGTAATGGTTTTGGCGGCCATGGTGTTCGGCACCGTGGCCTGGGCATTCGACACATACTTCGCGGATTCTAACGGCAACAAGATCACGCAGATCTGGGAGGGCAGGCGCTTCTGGGTGGTGGTGGACGACCGGGAGCTGGGGCAGTGCCCCCCGGGTGAGTTCTTCGCCGATCTCGTTATCTTCGACTTCAAGACCGGTGCTTACATCGTACAGACTCACGCCCGCTTCCTCGAGATTCCCAACGAGTCTGGGATTTATTACTGGGTGGACAACAGCGGTAACAAAGTCTGGGTCCAAGTAGGTGACCGTGCGGACGCTGACTACGCGGACATCGACGAATTCGAGCACGTACTTGGCACCACCTCACTGGGAGATATCTGGACCGATGGTAACTGGATCTACATCGATGAAGACGTAGACGGTCCTACATTTGATGCAAGAGTTGCTGATTTGCCCCAAGCTCGTGAAGCATGGCGGGCCCAAGCGACCGCATACGACAGCACGCTGATCTACGGTGAGCTCGGTACCCCTGAAAAGAAGATTGAGGGGCGGTTTGAAAATATGGACACCCTCGTTTTGATCGTGGCCGCCGAGCACGACGAGCGGCTGATCGACCAGGACCAGCTCAAGATCGTCGACACCACCTCCACCATCTCCGTCGAGCCGGGGATCCTCGAGTACGGCTGCGGCGTGATGTGCAACGTCCGCGTCACCATCGTGGACGAGGACGAGAACCTCGATCCCACGGAGATCGACTACGTCCCCTTCTTTGTCATCGTCAACCCCGGAAGCTGGAATCCGGACACCACTCAAACCAACCCCGACACGATAACCACCTTCTGCGATTTGAAAATGCTGGGAGGCGTAAATGCTGACGGGGACCCGCTTGAAGAACCCATTCGTTGGTACAATATCTACGACCAACCGGTGGCATATGATGTGAACAACGACGGTGACACCGATGATCCCGGTGAGAACTCACGGTTTATAGACTATCCCGACACTTGGTTGGACAACGGGACCATAGCGCCTGTTCTCTTCTACGCCTGGGAGACGGCGCCCGATAGCGGAGTGTTCGTGTACGACTTCGGCCTCCTGGAGGACCTCCAGGAGGCGCTTGGGTTCAACCGCTTCCCCGCCGGCACCACCATCGCCTTCTATTACCTTGACCCCAACGACTTCGACGACTTCTCCCTCACCACCGCCCAGGTCTACGAGCGCCCCAGGTCCGAGGTCTACTTCACCGACTCCATGGGCAACCCCGTCGATGAGGTCAAGATCGGCGCCCACACTGG
>ENA-OSAE01000229-OSAE01000229.1-marine-sediment-metagenome-genome-assembly--contig:-NODE-229-length-35569-cov-24.640114_pt1 | contig 35569 bp, 29 predicted proteins | sample MGYA00237870_ERZ529317 | MGnify/ENA primary metagenome ERZ529317 (study PRJEB26369, sample SAMN03142812) | marine sediment metagenome | biome: marine; feature: borehole; material: sediment... | reverse complement strand
CCTGGCCCCTCAGGCCTTGTTGGGCTTCCACCTAGCCACGCCGGTAGCCCACGGGTTGACCCTCAAAGGTTTCGGGGGCTCAAGTACGACCCAACCAGGATCGCTCATACTCTGAGGCCAGTTCCGCCCCCAGCAAAAGGATTGAGGCACCCAGGTAGATCCAGAAAAGAAGAACAATGACTGTTCCTACAGACCCGTACACGAGCCGGGCAGCAGACAGGTTGGCAACGTACCAGACAAAAATGTTCTTGGCCAGCTCGAGGGCTCCCGCCGCCAGCAGCGCCCCGGGCCACACCATCCTTAAGGTGTTCTCCTTGTCGGGGATAAAGCGGTAAGCAAAGAGAAAGGTAAGGAAGGTAAACATGAAGGGAAGCAGGTTGCCCGTAAGCCTCCAGGCGAAAAACTGGCTGAGGGTTCTTCCCGATGGGTCTAGGCTCAGGGACCCGACCAAACGGAAAAAAGTTGAACTGGCCACGGACAAAATGAAAAGAAGCCCCATGACAGCAACAATACCAAGGGCTATTACGCGGCGTTCAAGGGCTGACCGGGGTGAGCTGCCTTCCCACACCAGGTTTAACGACCGGCTGATGGCCATGAAAACCCCTGATGCCGACCAGTAGAGTACCACCAAGGCGATGATCCCCAGGCGCTCGCGGAACCCAATGATGTGCCTGAGGTTTTCCTCAATGAATGGAACCGACCCTGGCAGATAGAGGGAGGTAAGGCGAACCAGTTGTTCCTCCAAGGCCAGCCTAGGCAAGACATATCCTGCCGCGGCCACCAGGAGCAAGAGCAACGGAAAAAGGGAAAAAAACCCGTAGTATGCAATGGCCGCGGCCATAAAGGGCCCGTCGTGGGCCCCATAATTCCTGACCGCCCTGTAAACAATACCCACGATCCTCTTGGTTATGGAGATTGACATTTGGCCTGCTCCCCTATGCAGCCTCCTGCCTCGGATCAATGCTCACCCGTGACAGCCGCCACCTCCCCCGGAGTGACCACCGCAAGAGCAGCCTACGCGTTCTTCAAACCTGGGTCCAGGCGACACCTCTGAACTGTTTCATCCCAGCAGAGCATCGAAATATAGGATACCCATCTGCTGAAAGGTTATCAGAACCGGGCCCTAAGCGCGACCTTACTAAAGTACTTATGCACCTGGCCGGGAGATTAATAATGGGGTAGTAAAAGAAACTGCAGGCACCGGGACGACCTCTGGGCCCTCAACCCACCCGCCGCTACCAACGGAAAGACCAAAAGCGACAGGAAAACAAGGAAGCAGGGGGTTTTCCCTGCTTCCAAGGCTTCCTTTTCCTTACCCCCTTCTAGCCGGCCAGGAGAAGGGGTTCATTCACCTTCACTTCAATTCCTGGGCAATCAACGGCCAGATCCCGGGGTCTTCCTGGCCCAGCCGCCAGATGGCAATTCCACCGAGCCCGTATTTCTTAACCACTTCTAGGCGTAGAGCCGTGCTTTCCTTGCTGGCGAAGTAAACTGTGTGGGGACCGTCTGGGCCCTGGTAACGATAGTAGGGTTCCTGGGCGGTATTATCCCAGCGAATCCTGACACCGCGTGCCTGAGCACCCTGAACGGCCTGCTCGTAGGTAAGGGCCTTGGTGGCACGGGTAACTTCGTTCCAGTCGTACCCGTAAGCTGAAATCCCAAGGAAGACCTTATCTGGTGGAATCTGGGTGGCAGCATAACTTGCCACTTTGTCAACCCAACCCAGGGAGGCTATCGGACCCGGTGGTCCGGTGGCCCAGTGTTCATCGTAGGTCATGATCATGATTTTATCTGCATACCTTCCGAGGGCTGAATAATCAAAACCACCGCTCCAGCCGTTGTTTGGGTCGTCATGAAACTTGGCCGGTATGGAGAGCGTGACCTCCAGTCCGTTCGGGTGCAGCTTCTCGGCCAGTTCCCTGACAAACTCCGTGTAGGCGTGCCGGTCCGCAGGCGGTACATTTTCGATATCGATGTTTACGCCAGCATAGGCTCCGGAACGGAGCACACGAAGAATGTTGTTAACCAGGTTCTGACGGATGGTGGGGTTGGTTAACACGCTGTGGGCAATCGACCGGTTAAATCCCCCTCCGGTAAGGTTGTGCACCAGGGCATACACCCTTAATCCCCTGGACCTGGCGAGATTCATCATTTCGGAGTAATCTTTTCCGGTGAGATTCCCCATGGCGTCCACTGTGTACTGGAACGATACCAGAGCATCAATCACCTCGGAGTTGGCCGTCAAGGTCTGGTAACCGGCGACATCCCCTTCCCAGTCCTCTACGTAGTAGCCGAAAACAGCAAATTCACCTTCAGGGCGGCTGACCTGTTCGCCAGAAACCGGTACCACACCTTCTTCACCTTCTTCGGACGACGGCGGTCCGGGAGGAGCAGGAGCTGACGAACCATCATCAGCCGACCCTGGTCCTGCCTGGTTGCCTTCCGGGACTTGTAAAGGCTGGTTGGGTTCTACGGGAATACGCAGAGTTTGCCCGATCCAGAGCCATGTACTGTAGTAGTTACTTGCCCTCATGATCTCCTGGACCGTGGTTCCGAAGCGCCTGGCCAGCAGGTAGAGGGTATCCCCGGGCTTGACGGTGTACTCGAATCCACCGTTGGACAAGTCCCAGCTGCCTGTCGTGGGAACCAGGAGGACCTGGCCTGGGTAGATCCACGTGGAATAGTAGTTGTTTGCCCTCATAATCTCCTGAACGGTGGTTCCAAAACGCTTGGCGATGAAGTACAGGGTATCTCCACCTTTAACGGTGTAGGATAGTCCGCCGGGACCCGCATTCTGTACCCGTTCGGTCAGACCTGGAGAAGCGGGAATCGTCAGCACCTGGCCCGGATAAATCCACTTTCCCCAAATGTTGTTCACCTGTTGCAGGGCCTCTACGGTGGTTCCAAAACGCTTGGCCAAAAAGTAAAGGGTGTCCCCCGGTTTCACCTGGTACTGGAATCCCCTAACCTGAGCACTGCCATCACCGACACTCTGCGCCGACGCCGTCGATATCAGGGCAAAAACCAGCAGGAACGTTACGGTGATGGATACTAAAACCTTTGCTGTGCTTCTAGTCTTGATAGACATTTCCGACCTCCCTATGCATTCTCCATGATCCACTTCTGCCTTCCTGTTCCTTTCTCCGGGAGCTCCAACTTCAGCTGCCACTGTTCGGGCCCTGGCACCTCCTACCAGGCAGCCGGACTCGTCACGGCAGCAGCGGAGAAGGATTCATCGCTTTTCCCTAATTAGGTGAGATTTACATAATATCCTTCTTTTTTTCCCTGTTAATTTCTAACACACCTCGGCAGAAGCCTTCCCATTGAAAATTCCCCCTCGGTAACCAGGTATGGTATAATGAACTCAAGCCTGCAGTACGGAAGGACCAACCTGCTCTGCTAGGAGTAATTAACCGAGGAGGTGTCTCACAGTTGAGTGATGAGGAAAAATATGCCCCACCGCCATTCCCCAAGTTCATGATGTTAAACGGTGGGGTCTTTATTCTCCTCGCCATCATCGCTTTCTCGATGGGGATCCAACTGTTTACAGCCATCGTTGGGTTCATCGGTGTTACCATCTTTGGAATTGGCTTATACTGCCACATCAATAACATTGACCCGACCGGCAACAGACGGAACCGGTAAATCTGTTCTCGGCGGTGCTCTGCGTCGCCGGCGGCAGGGGTTCTAGCAGGCAGGAGTCTCTAGGTAAACTCCTTGCCAGGGACAGGCAGGGTAGGGACCTGGGCCCAGAATGAGTATGGCGCCGCGGGACAGCACCCCAAAGGATGAAAAACAGGAACAAGCCGGTGGTTGCAGCCTGTACCAGGGATAGCAACGAAGGGGCAGGCGCGGGCTTCCTGAGCGGCTGTCAGCGAACGACTTCAAAAACCCAAGGCGGCAAAGGACCAGCCGCAGCCACCTGTTCGAGCCCGGAGGGCGAGTTTGTGGCTGCGGCCCGGTGCCGCCGAGGTTCAAGACAACCATGCGGTTATACGGTGAGCGTAACGCCGCCAAGGAAAGCAGGGGCCGTTGGGACATTTTCGCAGCAGAAACCCTGTTCAAGGGAGGAGGTCAGGCCGGTGAGGCCTAGCGGTTTCCCCTGGCAGTTCATCCGGCTCTTTTTACACCCGGATGTCAATAAAAATAAAAAATGGCTCTTCGCCCTAATTATTCCAGCCTACTGGCTGCTGCCTGATCTTATCCCACTGGTCCCTTTGGATGACCTCCTCTTTACCCTCTTAGCCCTCCACATCTTCACACGCTCCGCCCAGGGGGATCTCCAACAGGGAAGAGAAAAAACCCGGACAGCGCCCGGGGAGAACGTCATTGATGTGGAAGGAGAAGTGGTCGAAGAGGAAGAAGAGTAAGTACCTCAACTGCCACCCTTTTTTTCAGGCCACCGCCCCCGGTCGCCTCGGTGCGGGTGGTGAAAATCACTGCCGTTTTGCTCCATGCGCTGAACCTTCCTGGCGCCGCACTTGGGACAAGGTCGTTGGATTCCCCCTGCTTCCCAGTCATACATGCATTCCAGGCATATAAACCTTGCTACCGCCAGCCGGTAGTTTCCTCCCTCAATACGGATCGCCTTCCCGTTGATTAGCGCTTCGGCGACCTTGGCCCGCGCGGAAACCAGGATCCGCCTGAAGGTCGTCCTGGCCACCTGCATCTTCTTTGCACACCCTTCTTGATCGAGGCCCTCCAGGTCTTTAAGGCGCAGCGCCTCCAGCTCCTCTATCGTGAGGGCCACCTCATCGAGGAAACCCAGAGGGACCCCCTGGGGTTTGAAGTACGTCAGGTGCGGTATGAATTCTACCCGTCGGTCCTTGGGCGGTCTTGGCAATCCTTCCACTCCCCTAACCGTGTCAAGAAATCCGGCACCCAAGACTTTCCCCGGGTTCTGAACGGGCGCTCTACTGGAGTTCTTTACAAGCAAGGATCTCCTTTTTGTTTTTCGCCTCAAGATACCTGGTCCATTCCTGAGACATCTCCGGGAGTGTATTTATGGGGGTATCCAGGAAAATCTTAAGTTCTTCCTGGTACCGCTCAAAAACCTGTCGGCTAATCTGGTAACAAATACGTCGGCCTTCCCTGTTTTCTTCAACCAAACCCACGCCTTTCAGGCGCCTGAGGTGCTGGGAAACAGTCGGCTGGCTGATGCCCAGCACCTCAGCGAGTTCACAAACGTAAACCGGTTCTTCCAACAAGAATTTCAGGATTTTCATCCGTGTGGGGTCAGCCAGGACTTTTAGGTATTCAATCAACTCGTCCAGTTGCCATACCTCCCAGTGAAAATTGAATTTATGGTAAGATTATTGACACAATTATATCATTGATAAGGCTGTCCGTGTCAACACGCTTTAGTCCCCCGAAAAACCTGCAGCAGCTTCCTCCTCGCCTTAATACACCCGCCATGCACCCTCCCTTACCCTTCAAGGTTTTTCGGCCCCACTCTGACGCCGAGACCCGCAGGCATATTGAAGCAGGGCTTGGTCCCTATCCCTTTTCACCTTCCTGGCCCTATCATCCGACCAGAGGTAGAAACCCTCGCCTGTTTTCGCCCCCAGCTTGCCCTGGGAAACCTTTTCTTGAAGAATTTCCGGTGGGTCAAAGGCAGGCTGGAACGTTTTGCCCAGGTAGTCTGAGATGGCAAGAAACACATCCAGTCCGCCGAGGTCAGCCGCTTCAATTGGCCCGAGCCGGGCCCACCTTTGCCCCAAAGTCATCTTCATCACCTGGTCTACCTCCGCCGGGCCGGCGGCACCGGATTCCACAATCCAGAGGGCTTCGCGCAGCACGGCAAGCTGGAGGCGGTTGCCGATAAAGCCAGGTATTTCCTTCTTGAGAACCACCGGAAACTTTTCGATTCTCTGCAAAAGTTCGCAGATTTCCTTCACTGTTTCCCCGGATGTAATGGGAGCAGGCACAACCTCCACCAGGGCTACCACGCTCGGAGGATTCCAGAAGTGGGCAACCACGAACCGTTCCGGGCGTGTGAGAGAGCCGGTGAGCAAAGACGGTACAAAGGCCGAGGTGGTACTTGCCAGCAGGCCATCCTCAAGCATAAACCTTTCAGCCTGGCGCAGAACTTCGCGCTTGGTATCCAAGTCCTCCGGAACTGCCTCAAAAACATAGGTGGCTCCATCTAGTGCCTTTTCCAGGCAGGTGGTCATTTCAATCCTGCTCAGGGTTTCTTCCCTTTCATCCTTGCTCATGAGGTCATGATCCAAAAAAAGATCGGCAGTATCAGTGATTGCACGCCTGGCCAACTCAAGGGATGAAGGCTTCCGGCTCATGAGGGTCACCTGGTAGCCCTTCCTGGCCAGGGCAAACCCCATTCCGTGGCCCATGGTCCCCGCTCCGATGACTGCAACTCTTTCTCCAGATATCATTGCGCACCTCTCCCTTTCCTGGTTACAGGTTGCACGTTTCGCCCTAGCTGGCACAAAACCCTTCACTCCAACCCTGATTCCCGAACTGGTCATGAGAAAGCCCATCAGCGGAGGCCGACCTTGTATCACACACCAACTCTACTCAAAGGCAGGGGCCTTCAGGGGTAAATGCTCACTAATTGTCCATGCCGCCACAAAGGGCGGCACCACGAAGGATGAAAAACGAAGGATGAAAATTGGAAGCGGTATTTCGTAAAGGTTGCACGCCAGCTGCGGGTCTCTGAGACCCTCATCTTTTTGCCCTCGGCTGGTATAAGACCCGGGTGATTTCAAAAACTATGTGTTAAATGACACCTCTCCAAGCCCAAGGTGGTAACCTAGGAAAAAACTAAGCCGGTGGCTTCTCGGCACCAGGAGCAGGGTTTTTTTAAGGGGTGAGTAAACCTGGCAAACTCTCTCGGGTACAACCAAAAAAAGGAGCTCACCCGGGCAGAATTAGAGGAAGCCTTGAAACTGCTCCAGGCCTCCAACCTTTACCTGAACCTAGCCTTCGGACTCACCAGCAACCTCAAGAATGCAATTTCACGGTACCCAGTTCCTGATGAGCTCCACTTCTTGCCCGGAGAAAAGGACCCCGTTGTCCTGTCTCAAGACCTGGATGTGAACGTGCAGCGCCTACAGGCCGTACTGGGCAACAGCTCCGACCTGGTGGTAAGGAGGTTCACCGTCGGGCCTGGTTCGGTCGGCATTCGGTGTGCGCTGGCTTTTATCGACGGAATGGTGGAGAGGGAGTCCATCAGGACAAGTCTTCTCAACCCGCTGATCATTGAGACCCAAAAGACCGGGTTTACCAAGGGTCTGAACAGGCAGAACGCCTTCGACCGGATCTGGAACACGGCGGTTTTAATCGGCGAAATCAAGGAAGACCGCACCCTGCAGGATGTCCTGCGCACCCTTTTAGCCGGGAACACCAGCCTCCTGGTGGACGGGTCAGACCGGGCCATCTCGGCCAATACCAAGGGCTTTGAAGTCCGGCCGGTCGGGGAACCCATGATCGAAACTGTGGTCCGGGGCCCCAGGGAGGGTTTTACCGAGGCCATCCGGGTCAACACCGCCCTCCTCCGCCGGCGCCTGCAGGACCCCAACCTGCGGCTGGAACGCTTCCAGGTTGGGCGGCGCACGCAGACCGGGGTCACCATCGCCTATCTCCAGGGGGTCGCCAACCCCAAGGTCGTTGAGGAAGTGAGAAGAAGGGTCCGGCGCATCGATATTGACGGGGCTCTGGAGTCTAGTTACATCGAGGAACTGATTAACGATACCCCGCACAGCATTTTTGCCACCGTGGGCAGGACAGAACGTCCCGACACCCTGGTGGCCAAGCTCCTGGAAGGACGGGTAGGTATCTTTGTCGACGGGACCCCCTTTGTCCTCACGGTGCCCCATCTTTTCATCGAAGAACTCCAAAGCCCTGAAGACTACTACACCAATCCCATCTACTCCTCCCTCATCCGCCTGATCCGCCTCGTGGCCTTTTTCACCGCTGTTTTCCTGCCCTCCTTCTGGGTGGCCGTGACAACCTTCCATCCGGAATTCTTCCCCACCCCGTTTCTTCTCACCATCGCGGCGGGCCGGGAAGGTGTCTCTTTTCCCACTGCCGTGGAAGCCCTGTTGATGGGACTTATCTTTGAAGGGTTGAGGGAAGCCGGGATTCGCCTTCCGCGTCCCGTGGGTCAGGCAATCAGTATCGTCGGAGCCCTGATCATCGGTACCGCCGCCGTTGATGCCGGGCTGGTTACCGCCCCCATGGTGATCGTCGTTGCCGCGGCCGGGATCGCCACCTTTCTTATGCCAACCATCGACGTCGGCTTTGTTACCACGCTCCTGCGCCTGCCGACCCTTTTTCTGGGCGCCACTTTGGGGCTTTACGGGATCCTGCTGGTCGGGGTTGTGATCATGGTGCACCTGGCCTCCCTTCGCTCCTTCGGGGTCCCGTACCTCTCCCCCCTTGCTCCCCTGAGTGTACCAGAAACGAAAGATGTCCTGGTCCGGACACCCCTCTGGTCCCGGCCGCTCCGTCCGCGGGTGATCGGTTACAAGGAGCCGCGCCGCCAGAAAGACAATACCCTTCCCCACCCACCCAGAAAGGTCGGGAACAGGCGTGGGGAGAAGACGGGAAGGGATGGTTCACCGTGAACAATACCTCCAGCGTCCGTCTTTCAGGCCGGCAGGCCATGTGGTTGGTGGTTACCACCATTTTGGCCACCACTCTCATCTTTCTCCCGGCCTGGGTGGCAGCTGAGGCCAAGCAAGACGCCTGGCTTTCGGTGCTCTTGAGCATGGTTGTCGGGGTGGTCACCGCCTGGCTTGTCAGCACGCTCGGCCGCCGTTTCCCAGACCTGACCATTGTTCAGTACGGGGAGAGGATCCTCGGTAGGGTCCTTGGTAAAGTGGTGGGGCTGGTCTACGCAGCCTTTTTCCTCCACATCAATACCGTCATCGTCAGGGAGTTCGGTGAACTCCTTCTAACCGGGTTCATGCCGGAAACCCCCCTGGTGGTATTCATCGGTACCATCATCGTTGTCGCCGCCTACGGTGCTTGGGCCGGCCCGGAAGTTCTGGCCCGGGTCAACGATTTTATCCTGCCGGTGATTCTCTTTCTGCTGGGCGTTTCGCTTTTCTTGCTTGTAAACCAGGCGAATCTGGCTGCCCTCCTGCCTCTTGCTGAAGAGCCGGCGGGGATCGTCCGGGGCGCTCTTGCCTCTGCCGTCTTTTTCAGCGAGGTGATCATCCTGGCCATGCTCATTCCTTCCTTGAACCTCCGGAGTGAGGCGGCCAGGGCCGGGGTCCTGGGCGTTCTGGTCGCCGGGTTCTCTCTAATGGCCGTAACCGTCTTTGCCACCATGGTCTTCGGCGGGGAGCGGGTAGCCAACCTCACCTTTCCGTACCTGGCCCTCACCCGCATCGTTAGCGTCCGTGGTGTCGTGGAGAGGGTGGAGTTCCTCGCCCTGGGCATCTGGGTCCTGGGAGGTTTCGTCAAGATCAGTGTCTTTTACTATGCCGCCGCCCTGGCGTCTTCCCAGTGGCTGGGCCTGCGTGAGTACCGCTCCACTGTCGTTCCCATCGGGCTGGCTATCGGGTTTCTCTCCGTCATCCAGTTCGAAAACATCGACCAGATTTCGTCCTTCCTTACCACGGCGGCGTTGTTCGCCTACCTCCCGGTTACCCTCGGTCTCCCTGCCCTTTTGCTGATCTTGGCGACCTTACGTGGTCTGAAGGGCGGTTCTGGGACAGCACCGGGCCCCCGTGGGGCAGACAAGGAGGTTTCACCTTGACACGGTTCAGGCGCTCGATTGTTCTGGCGGGTCTCGTGCTCACCCTGCTTTTACTGGGTACCAGTTGTTGGAATGCAGTTGAACTTGACCGCCGGGCCCTGGTCATGGGGGTCGGGATCGATAAGGCGAAGGAAGAGGGCAAGATTGCCCTGACCGTTCAAATCGTGAAACCCGGCCAACTCCCCACGCCGAGGAGAGCCCCGGGGCCCGGGCCCCCCGTTTGGGTTGTTACCAGCACGGGGTACACCGTTTTCGATGCCGTCCGTAACTTTGTCCTCCAGTCAGGCCGGAAGCTGTTTTGGGCGCATATGGTGGTGATCGTCATCAGCGAGGAGGTGGCCCGGGAAGGCCTGGCCCCGGTTTTGGACTTCTTTGACCGGGACGCCGAACCCAGGAGGTTAAGCAAGGTCATTATCGCCAAAGGCATTGCTGCTAAAGAAATTATGAAAGGCCAGCACGAGCTCGAAACTATTCCCGCTGCTGCGATCCGGGATTTGGTCGAAGGGTTCACCTCTGTTTCCACCGCGGTCAGTGTCAACCTGAATGAGTTTCTCAAGAGAATGTCCGCCGGGGGTGTCGAACCGGTGGCGGCCCGGATCGAGGTTGTCGCCGCAGAGGAAAGGGAAAAGGCCGAAGAAAAAGCCCTCCAGTCGGGTGACGACGGCGGCATGGCCGAGGACCCCAGGCTGAAAGCGCCGCCCAGGTTTCGGGTTACCGGGGCGGCGGTCTTCAAAGGGGATCGCCTGGCCGGATGGCTCAACCGGCCCGAGACCCGTGGTTACCTCTGGACCCAGGGGAAGGTCGTAAGCGGAATTGTCGTCTTGAAGTGCCCTCAAAACGAAAAGGAAACCATCGGCATCGAACTAATCCGGTCCGAGGGGGAAATCAAACCCAGGGTTCAAGAAGGCCGGGTCGTAGCTGAAGTCAAGGTAAAGGCCGAGGCTCATGTGGGAGATGTCCTTTGCCCCTTGGACCTGACCAAGCCAGAAACCCTGCGGCTCCTTGAGAAAAGGATGAATACTGTCATCGAAAACGAGGTCAGGGCTGCCTTCCGAAAGGCTCAAGAAGGGCTCCGGGCCGACATCTTCGGTGTCGGGGCTGCCTTGCACCGGAGCTCTCCCGGGCAGTGGAAGAAACTCAAGGACAGGTGGGATGAAGTCTTCCCCGAGGTCCAGGTGGAAATCAAGGCAGACGCCAAAATCCGCCGCGTCAATCTCGTTCTCAAGCCGGCGCAGCCTAAGTAGCCCGGCGGGCCAGGGTGGTTCTACGTGGTTCCACCGCTGCCCCGCCCGGTCACCATAAAGGTCCCCGGACAGAAAAGTGCCCGCCGCCCTTTTTCCGAGGCACCAAGGGAAACTCTGGGCCCGTGCGGAAGGAAATCCAACCCACCTGGCTGAAGTAAGGAAATAAGAAGGGAGAAAAGCCGAAGAGGCAGTTTGATCCCGATCGGAGGTGCCGGAGGATGCCAAAGCCAAGAGTGGGGATAACCCTGGGCGATGCTGCCGGAATCGGGCCGGAACTGGTGGCCAAGCTTCTCAGCCACGAACGAGAAACGGTGCTCAAGTGGTGCCACCCGGTAGTTCTCGGCGATATTCGCTCTTTTCGTCAGGGCATGGAAATCGCCAGAGCCGGGGTTGACCTTGTCCTCTATCCCAGCTTGGAGCAGGTGCCCTTCAGGGAGGAGGAAGTAGCCTTTGTCGACCTGGGAAATCTTGACCCCACCCGCTACCGCCTGGGCGAGGTTAACGCTGCTTGCGGAAAGGCAACCCTGGAAGTCATCCGCTTGGCTCTGGATGCGGTTCTAGATGGTGTTATCGATGCCCTCATGTATGCTCCCCTGAACAAGGAAGCCATGCATTTGGGGGGAAACGAGTTTGATGATGAGCTGTGCTTCTACGCCGACCACATCCGGAAACGCACAGGGTGGGAAGGCCCCTTCGGTGAGATCAATTACGTGGATGGGCTCTGGACTACCAGGGTCACCTCCCACATCGCCCTCCGGGAGGTAAGTGAAAATATCAGCCTGGAAAAGATCGTGGAGGCAGTGGCCCTCGCCCATGAAACCCTGCGGCGGGCGGGGCTCGAGACCCCGAGGATCGGGGTGGCTGCCCTTAATCCCCACGCCGGGGAAGGTGGACTCTTTGGACGCGAAGAGATTGAGATCATTGTCCCGGCCGTTGAAAAGGCCCGTCAGCAAGGGTTTAATGTTTTCGGGCCGTACCCGGCTGACACCATTTTCCTGAAGGCCAGAAAAGAGATCGATGCTGTGGTCTCCATGTACCACGACCAGGGCCAGATAGCGATGAAGTTAATGGGGTTTGAGCAGGGTGTGACCATCAACGGCGGGTTGCCCGTGGTACTAGTCACCCCTTGCCACGGGACCGCCTTTGACATCGCCGGAAGGGGTGTGGCAAACGTCAGGGCAACCCGGGAGGCCCTTGTTCTGGCCGCGCGGATGGCTGCCCATGGAACGGCGGGTTGACCACCCCCAGAATGACTGATTGGGGTACCACCCAAGGCTCCCGGGCTGTTCTGGGGTCAGTCCCCCGAGTTCCTTTCGTAGATCACCCGTAACCCTTCAATGGTGAGCAATGGATCCACGGTATGAATAGTGGCTGACTCTGCTGCAATCAGTTTGGCCAGTCCACCGGTGGCCACCACGTAAACCTCTCCCCCGAGTTCCCGCGTCATCCTTCGTACGATCTCATCCACCTGACCGACAAACCCGAACACAATGCCGGCCTGCATGCTGGCCACGGTATTCTTACCGATGACCCGGGTGGGTTTCACCAGTTCAATCCTGGGTAGTTTGGCTGCCTTCTGGAACAAGGCCTCGGTCGAAATACCGATCCCAGGGGCAATGGCTCCCCCCAGGTAATGACCTTCAGCAGAAAGGGCGTCGAAGGTGGTGGCGGTCCCAAAATCAACAACGATCAAGGGACCTCCATACTTCTCATAAGCCGCTACCGCATTGACAATCCGATCGGCGCCAACCTCACGGGGGCTATCATACTTGATGTCCATTCCCGTCTTGACCCCAGGGCCAACCACCAGGGGTGTAACCCCAAGGTACTTTTCGGCCATCTCCTCGAATGTCAGCATCAGGGGTGGGACCACCGAGGCAATGACCACCGCCTTGATGTCGCGCAGTTTGTAGCCCTCGTAGGCAAAGAGGTTCTTGAAAAGGATACCGTATTCATCGGCTGTTCGGTCCCGGTCAGTGGAAATCCGCCAGTGGATGAGAAGTTTCTTCCCCCGGTAGATTCCAGCCACTATGTTCGTGTTCCCGATGTCAAGAACCAGAATCACCTGCAATACCGCCTTCTGTATCTAAGTTTAGGGTCTAGCCTGCTCCCGGAGGTCACGGTGGGCAATGATCCCACCGACCTTTTCTGCCTTGATCACTGCCCGCCTGATGGCCTGGGCAACCACTTCGGCTGCGGCTGCCCCGATAGCATTCACGTCCCCGGGTCTCTCCCCGGTAGCCGCAGCGAAAACAGTATCTCCGTCGTAGATGGTGTGGGCGGGGGAAATGGACCGGGCCAGACCATCTTGCCCCATCTGGGCCACCTTGTTGACCTCTTCCTTGGAAAGCCTGGCATTGGTAGCCACCACGGCCAGGGTCGTACTCCTTCCGACACCTCTACGTATTTCCGTACCGTTAACAAGCAAGCCATAACTCCCTGCAGGCCTACCGGTTTCAGGATCCCTGGTTCCAGCCAGAACCCGGCCGTTTTCATCGATGACATCACCAAAAGCGTTAACCACGGCCAGGGCCCCCACGAGGACCCGCTGGCCGATTTCGATTGACCAAGAACCAACCCCGCCTTTCATGGCCAGCTTCGGGCCCATGACCTTCCCCACGGTTGCCCCGGTTCCAGCCCCGACACTGCCTTCCTTGATCTCGCCCGCCCTCGCCCCCTGGGCCGCCAGGTAACCAGACTCAAAACCCGGACGAACGCATGCCCTTCCAACCTGAAGGTCAAAGATCACTGCCGCCGGGACAATGGGAACTCTCATGCCCCCGACGTTGAAACCCTTTCCCTGTTCTTCCAGGTACTGCATCACTCCGCCGGCAGCGTCAAGACCAAAGGCACTGCCCCCGGTGAGGAGAAAGGCGTGCACGTGCTGCACCAACCGTACCGGCCGGAGGACCTCGGTTTCACGGGTCCCCGGGGCTGAACCACGAACATCAACCCCTCCTACCGCACCCTCGTCGAAGAGCACCACCGTGCAACCAGTTGAGGCCTCAAGGTCGGTAAAATGGCCCACCCTGACCCCCCGGACGTCGGTGATGTTCCGGAACAAGGTCCATTCCCCCCTCCGGTGCAATTCCATCCTCTGATTCTTCGTCCTCTGGTTATGTTTTCCCTCTTTTGCACAAAGCTTAATTCTCTTTTGGGCAGCTGCTCACCGGAAGGTAGATGTACTAAGGACCTGCACCCGGGCAGCTATTTCCTGGGCTACCCTGGCCACCACCAGGGCTTTCAGAAGGTCAAGGCCCACGTAGGGGATAAAGGCGATTTTGAGGACATCCACCACACCTGACGGGCGGTGTAAATAGAAGTTGAGAATCAGGTACAGGTAAGTTAACCCGACTGCATAGAGGAGGGCCAGTCCGGCCAGGGCACCCTGTCCGTAATCGACAAGACGAACTTCTCCCTTGGTGACGGCTTTCCTTTCTACGAGGCGTCCGCCCACGTAAGCACAAAGGATAAACCCAATCAAGAACCCGAAGGTCGGCTGCAGCACATAGGCGAGGCCCCCAAAGGGCGGCTTGGCAAAAACCGGCAGCCCCAGGAGCCCGAGAAGAACGTAGACCACCATCGCGGCTGCCCCAGTGCGGCTCCCGAGGACGAGCCCACTCAGCATGGCTACAAAGGGGAGGAGGCTGAAGGGCACTAGGGCAGCCGTCCCAAACCGCACCATCAAGGCTGCACCAGAGGCCATGGCAGCGAAGATACCGGCCAGGGCCAGCTCCTTGGTACTGAGCCTTCTATCCGTCCTTCTGTCCATCAATCAATTCCACCCTTTCCTATGTTTTATGAATCAGGAAACCGAAACCACGCCTCTTGAAGACAGGTCACCCCTCACTCTTTTCCCTCCTCTTTGCCTGCTGCAGGCGCACTTTTGAGTCTTGGTGGCACCGACAGCTCTCTGCTGATTAACACCCAGCACCAGGCTATCTTCTGTCCACGGCTGGGGAAGGTTCCGACCTTCCTAAAGTTCTCGGTTAATTTCCAAATGGGCCGTAAAGACTTGAAAGCATTAACAGTGGACCAGTCGCTGGGTTTACAATTGCCCGATAGGTCCCGAAGTACCATTTTGTTCCAGGTCGCACCGGTCGCGCGAATGGTTAACCATACCGCGCGGCGTGGTTAACAATAATGCCTACATTATTCCACGTTTGGTTCCAATCTCCTCCCCGAGCAACCCTATCTCAGAAAAAAAAGGCGGAAGCTCGCAAGCAAAAAGCCGGAGCTGCACGCCGGTAACAGACCTTCAGTGAGAAGGGGTTCAGTAACATCCCCCACTTTTTCGATAGACCCAGGCGACATCTCAAAGGGGGCTCAGGGAGACTCCCCGCGCAGGGTAACATCCCCAGCGACAACGCGCCGCCGGCCGTACCAGGTTTGAACCCACAGGGCCCCGTCAGCGTCCACGTCAACGGCCCGGCCTTCAATCCGTTCACTAGGTGTCTGCACTACCACCTGCTCGCCCAGGGTAGCCGAATACCGTTTCCACAACCGGAGAACAGGAGCAAATCCTTCTTCTTCCAACAAGGTGTAGACCTGGCCAAGTTTCCTTAGGCACTGGACAGTCAGAGCCCGGCGGTCTACCTTGCGGCCCAGTTCCACTTTTAGGGACGTCGCCCGGCGCCTCAAAGGCGGCGGGAAGTCCCTCTCCTCGAGGTTCGCGTTAATCCCAATTCCGACTACCAGGTAGTGGAGCGCATCCATCTCGCCGACCATTTCCGTGAGGATCCCGCACACCTTTTTTCCGCTGATGAGGACGTCATTGGGCCATTTAATGGCTGCCGGCAGACCGTAAAGGTCTTCTATGGCACGTACTGTAGCCACTGCGGACAGGAGGGTTATCTTGGGAGCATCGGCGGGAAGCATCGTGGGCCGGAGTATCACCGACATCCAAATCCCCTTTCCCGCAGGGGAAAACCAATTCCTGCCCATTCTTCCGGCACCCGCAGTCTGCTCCTCGGCGATGACAACCGTCCCCTCAGCTGCCCCGTGCGCAGCTAGGTCCTTCGCTTTCCGGTTGGTTGAATCCAGGGTCTGGTAGTGGTGGATCTCAGACCCGAGCCGGTCGCGCGCCAGTTCCCGGATCAATTCCCGGGGAACAAGAAGATCCGGTAGCGAGGAGAGGAGATAACCTTGGCGCGGCCGGGCCTCAATCCTGTAACCTTCACGCCTCAAACCTTGGATATGCTTCCAGACAGCAGTGCGAGAGATCCCCAGCTTGCTGCTCAGGTCTTCCCCTGATACAAATTCACCCTGTTTCTCCCGCAGCAACTCCAGGACACGTTCACGCATGGTGCACCTCTTTTTTTCTGGCCCTGAGCAAGCCTTGAGTCTACTACGAAAATGCCACTACCTGCCTCGCCCGGGGTGCTCCTCCCCAGCCCCTTCGGGGCTGCGGCATGACCGGTCTCGCTCCGGAGCAACCCGGGCGTACAACTCACGATACTACCGGATCAAAGGGCCGCTGAATACCGCCTCCAATTTTCATCCTTCGTGGTGCCGCCGGGGCGCCATGGGGCACTTCTACGAAAATGTCCCAACGGCGCCGGCCTTCCTTCGCGGCGTCACGCTCACCGTAAGCTTGTAATGAACCTCGGCGGCTCCGGGCCGCAGCCACAAACTCGCGGTGGCTGAGCCTGGTCCTCCGCCGCCTGCGGTTCTGGACTTGTTCGCTGACCGCCGCTCATGGAAGCACGTACCTACCGGTTGTTTGCACCTCTTGTGGAGACTTCAACAGCCGGCTTGCTCCAGATTTTCATCCTTGGTGGTGCCGCCCCTTGTGGCGGCACGGAGCACTAGGATGCAAGGCACCCTGCCCGATCCCAAGTGCAGCCGTCGGTGGCCCGCGCCGCGGCAGCACCGTGGGAAATGGCCGGCGTACCCGGGCCGCCCGGAGCGGGACAGAACAAGTCATGCCGTAGGCCAGAAGTTTCAGTGGAGAACCTAGCACCCCGTTCTTAGGGCCAAGGTCAAAAATACCGGCTCCCGAATACCCGGTCCGCTAGAGCCACCCTGCCCTCTACCACTTTGATTCCATCCTTGTTCTTAAGGTTCCTTAACAGCCCCCGGACCGTCTCCCCGCCTGGCAGTACCAGCCTGGGGGCAATTTCATCCAGGGGCACCAGGACAAAGGCCCTTTCCTTCATCCTGGGGTGGGGAATAACCAGGTCTGGAGCCTGAAGGCGTCTTCGCCCGTAGAGAAGGAGATCGATGTCGATGGTTCGAGGGCCCCACCTCCTCCCGCGCCGTCGGCCCAGCTGTTTCTCGATGGCAAGGCACTCCGCCAGCAGGGCGCGAGGTGTAAGGTCGGTCACACCTTCAACCACCAGGTTCAGGAATGGTCCCTGTTGGACATGGCCGACAGGCTCGGTCTCGTATAAAGACGAGAGTTGAGTAATCCGGAAGCCATCTGCCCGGTCAAGGCGCCGAAGCGCCTCCTGGATGTACCCAAACCGATCCCCAAGATTGGCGCCCAGCCCCAGGTAAACCGCGGTCACCTGGCCTTCCCCCTCTCAACCTGGACGGCAACGTAATCCAGGATTCCCGGCATGGGGACCTGGGGCTTGCGAACCGTAACCAACACCCTCTGGACCCGGTCGAAGCGCGTCGTTATTTCCCGGGAAATTTCCTCGGCCAGGGTTTCAAGGAGGAATTTGCCGGGGCCTTCCACCAATCTTTTCACAACCTGGTAGATTTCGACATAGTCAATAGTGTCCTCAATCCGGTCACTGCGGCCCGCAGCCTTCAAATCGAGGTGTATTTCCAGGTCCACGACGAACTGCTGGCCCAGGCGGCGCTCTTCTTCCCGGTAACCGTGAAAACCCCGGAAAACCATGCCCTTGAGAATGATTTTATCGGTCTTGACAGGACCTGACCCGGCCATTTCTTATCCCTCCGTTGCCTGCTCCCAGCGCAGAATGGCATCTGTCATCCGGGCCACGCGGGTCATCTCCTTCACGTCATGAACCCTGACAATATTGGCGCCGTTGACAATCCCCACTGCCACCGTTGCAGCTGTTCCTTCCACCCGCTCCTCAACAGGCAGGTCCAGGACCTTACCGATGGTGCTCTTCCGCGAGGTTCCCAACAAAATGGGGCGGCCCAAGACCTTGAGTTCCCCCAGCCGGCCCAAGACAACCAGGTTCTGTTCAGCCGTTTTCCCAAAACCGAAACCAGGGTCGATAACCAGGTTTTCCTCCCTCAAACCAGCCCGGACAGCAATCTCAAAACTCTTCCGGAAAAAAGACAGGATCTCGCCCATGAGGGATTTGTAAACTGCCTTTTCCTTGTTGTGCATGACCACCACTGGGGTGTTGTATTCCGCCGCTACCCTGGCCATGTCGGGGTCCCGCTGCAGGCCCCAAACATCGTTGATGATGTGGACCCCCTCTTCGAGCATTGCCTTGGCCACCCGAGCCTTCATGGTATCTACCGAAATGGGGACATCCAGCTCCCGGACCAGCCTTCTTACCACCGGAGTGAGCCGCCTGAGCTCCTCTTCCGCCCCAACCGGTGTATGACCCGGGCGGGTGGATTCAGCACCAACATCGATGATGTCCGCCCCTTGGGCAACCATCTCCCGGGCCCGTTCAACAGCCTTCTCCGGGTCAACGTAGCGGCCGCCATCAGAGAAGGAATCAGGGGTTACATTGAGGATCCCCATGATGAGGGTTCTTTCCCCTACCGGGAGAGAGTATTCCCGGCAGGAGAGGACGCCCATCTTCTTACGGCCCAGGTTTTGCACCAGTTCCGCGATTTCCGCGGCAACCGCCTTCAGACCGAAGGGCTGCCGCCGCAGTTTCTCTGCCACACGCTTTAACTGGCTTTCCGTTCCCATCAGCAAAACATCACTGGTTTCAACGGAAAACTCCGAGACTCCGCGGGCAACCCCTGCTTCGCCGCCCACGGCAAGCATCTCCTGTTTCAGGATGTTGGCCGCCCGTACCGGCACCCCCTCCAGCTTAATCACGCGGTGGACTGCCTTGGGGGCCATAATCGCCACCCCGGGATCATCAACCCCAATGGAGAGCAGTTCAGTCCGGGCTGCCTCGAGATTCGGGATCTTCAGCACCCTGCCGTTGTACCGCATCCTCCGCAATCCTCCCTTGCCTGCCCGGATGGTCATTTCCTGATCAGGGCCATCGCCTCGGCCCGCGTGGCATCATTCTTCCGAAGCAACCCCCGGACCGCAGAAGTAATGGTCAGGTGCCCGGGCTTATTGATCCCGCGCATGCTCATGCACAAGTGTTCAGCTTCCACCACCACCATCACTCCGCGGGGCGAAAGCCTGTCCATGATCATGTCAGCAACCTCGCTTGTCAAGCGCTCCTGCACCTGGGGTCTCTTGGCAGCAAGGTCTACCACCCGGGCCAGCTTGCTGAGACCTGTCAACCTTCCCTTTTTCGGAATGTAAACAATATGGGCCTGGCCGATGAACGGGAGAAAATGGTGTTCGCAGATGGAATAAAGGGGAATCCCCTTGATGATCACCATTTCCTCGTGGTCCTCGTTGAAGTAGACCTCTAGTTCGTCGGCCGGGTTCCGGTGCAAACCGGCGAAAAGTTCTTGGTACATACGTGCTACCCTTTGCGGTGTATCCCTCAGACCTTCACGGTCTGGGTCCTCCCCAATCCCTTCCAGGATCATCCGAAAGCCCTTTTCGATCTTTTGCCTGTCCAAAAGCTTCATCTCCTTTTTATCGTTAACCTCGTTAACACCTGTAAATTAACTTATCCAACCTGCACTGAAATCCTCCAAGGCCAGGGAACCAAAAAGGGGTGGTTTCCTGCAGTAAAAAGAGGACCCCCGGTGTGCTACCCGGGGGCTTTCTTCGCATCGTGAGCCTCATGAGCCTGAGGATGGTCTTTTTCCCTTCTGTTGGAGCAGGAACCTAGAAAAGACCGACGACCTTGCCGTCATCATCAAGATCGATCTTCATCCCTGCCGGTTCAGAGGGAAGACCTGGCATCGTCCTCATCGCACCCAGAAGCGGGTACAGGAACCCGGCCCCAACCGAAGCCCGAACCTCGCGGATGGGAACCGTGAAGTTACGTGGACGGCCCTTGAGATTCGGGTCATGGGAAATGGAGAGATGGGTTTTGGCCATGCAGATGGGCAGCTTGTCAAACCCAAGCTCTGTATAGCGCTTGATCTGGCGGTTAGCCTTTGCCGAGTACTCAACCCCGTCGGCGCCGTAAATCTTGGTGGCAATGGTCTCGATCTTCTCCTTAATGGACATCTCCAGCGGATAAAGGAATTCGAATTCGCTTGGTTCCTCTGCCGCTTTGACCACGGCACGAGCCAGTTCTTCGCCACCGGCCCCGCCCTTGGCCCAGACTTCGCTGACCACTGCATTGGAAGCCCCAGCCTCAAGGGCTTTTTTCTTAATGAATTCAATCTCTTGGTCCTTATCAGTGTCAAACCGGTTAATGGCCACTACCACCGGTACACCATGGATGAGCACGTTCTGGATCTGCTTCTCCAGGTTCTCGCAACCCTTTTCGAGGGCCTCCATGTTCTCGGTGGCCACCAGGTCTTTATCCAGCGGCCTGCCCGGAACAACCTTGAAGGCACCCCCGTGCATCTTGAGTGCCCGGACGGTACAAACCAGGACCGCCGCGTCAATCTTGAGTCCGCTGTACCGGCACTTGATGTTGAACATTTTCTCGGCCCCGATGTCAGCACCGAAACCAGCCTCGGTAACCACGAAATCCCCGAGCTTAATGGCAATTTGGTCAGCCAGAATGGAGCTGTTCCCGTGGGCAATGTTGGCAAAGGGGCCCGCATGGACAAGGACCGGGGTATGTTCAAGTGTCTGGATGAGGTTCGGTTTAATGGCATCCTTGAGAAGTACCGCCATCGAACCAGCACACCTCAGGTCTTCAGCAGTAACCGGTTTCCCATCCTTGGTGTAGGCAACCGTGATCTTGCCGAGACGTTCCCTCAGGTCCTGGAGGCTGTCGGTGAGCGCCAGGATGGCCATGACCTCAGAGGCCACGGTAATTTCGAAACCGGTTTCCCGCGGGTAGCCGTTCGCTTTACCACCAAGTCCAATAACAATTTGGCGCAGGGCCCGGTCACTGACATCTACAACGCGGGGCCATGTGATGCTGAAGGGGTCGATATCCAGTTTGTTCCCGTGGAGAATGTGGGCATCGAGGAAGGCCGCCAGCAGGTTGTGAGCCAGCCCCACGGCATGCACATCACCTGTAAAGTGCAGGTTAAAATCTTCCATGGGAACACACTGCGAATACCCGCCACCCGCAGCACCGCCCTTGATGCCAAAAACAGGACCCAGGGACGGTTGCCGGATACAGGTAACGGTTTTCTTACCAATGCGGTTTAGGGCCTGTCCCAAGCCGATGGTGGTAACAGTTTTACCTTCTCCCAAAGGGGTCGGGGTGATGGCGGTTACAACAACGTACTTGCCGTTCGGCCGGTCCTTGAGCCTTTCCTTCACCTCGAGGTTGACCTTCGCCTTGTATTTACCGTAAAGTTCGATCTCGTCCTCTTCCAGACCCATTTCTTTCGCGATTTCTATAATCGGCTTCATTTCGGCCTCTTGGGCAATTTCAATATCACTTTTCATACTGACATCACTCCTTTTGGTTAGATTCTTTGTACGTCGTGAGACGCCTGCCAAAAAACGCCCGCCAACACCCGGTTCCCCGCTGGCTTTATCATCCTACCCCACCGTTTCTTGGTCGTATATCCAAAGGCTCAACCGTCTTTTTCCTTTGATGCACCTCCTTTCCTTTTCTAAATAGGCTTTTCCTCATAGAACGAAAAATTCCTTCCGGATTACGAAAACATAATGAACCTTTCCGGCCCTCTTGAGGGTTAACTGGCAGCAAGACACACCGGGCTGTCACCACCCCGGCACGTCTTAGTACTTATGGTTAAATTCTACAGATAGTACTATTTTTCCTTTTTTCACCAAGCCTTTATCCCAACCATAAACGGCCAAGGGCCACCGGCTAAAACCTAAAGCGAGGCACTATTTTCCGCTGAACCCGCCGCCGGTACTTGACGATTCTGAACTCTTGCTCCGTACTTTCAACCAGGTAAAGGCTGCCTCTGGGCCCCACCCTCCCTTGTACCAAGCTCCGCACCTCCATCTGGCCGGGCCCGGTGATCCTAGCCACCTCGGTTCCGCTCCTGTCAAGCTCCAAGATGTAACCCCCGTCAAACCCAAGGTTCAACCCGGCAAAAAGGTGTCCCCCTCCATCAGCCCCCAGCAGAGCCAGGCTCCGGATATACTCGGAAACCCCAACAGGGTAAGAGGTCACCAGTTTTCCGCCGGAATCCAAAACCCAAATGGTTCTCCGGAAAGGTGAATTCAAATGGGTGTCAACGTAAAGGAAGCCGTCGAATCCAACAGTCAGGCCGTTGACGGCCTGGTTTAACTGTGCTTCCCCGTTAGACGTGGTCCTTTCCCTCTCCCGCAAAACTGCGCTGGCCACGGTAACCGGCTTGCTCCCGGGCCGGGTATAACTCCTTACCCGCCGGAGGTATAACCCGCTGTCCAGTACCATGTCCTGGACATACAGGGTCGAGCCAGGCCCCACACCAATCCTTTCCACAAACCAAAAGCCATCCCTTCCATCGACACCAGGTGCATGGTCGCGCAATTCCCAAATCCTGGTTATGGTTCCGCTCGGCTCGTGCTGGGTAATCCGGGCCTCCCGGCTGTTCAGAAGATAGTAATTCCCGTTTGCGTCCACAACAATGTCATCAAAACCAGCAGGCCCCCGACCTTCAGGATTCCTTTTCCAACGGTGGACAGCAAGGAACTGACCCCCAGGCCCGAACACTTTGACACACTGGTTGTAGGTATCAGCCACGTAAAGCCGACCCCGGGAATCGACCGCAAAACTCCGGGGCCCGTAGCTGTTGCCGTCCTGGCCTGTAACCCGGCCAAAGGCTTTATCAGCACTACCCCATCCACCCCGGACAAGAACCTCTGGTGTGTAGGTGTGGCTGACCGTAACCCGGAAAAAGGAAAGAAAAAAGATACAAGCCAGCAGGATCACAACCAGCAGCCTGGCTCTCGTCGTACCAAGGTTAAGAATTAACATCAGATAAGCCCCCGACCAAATGATACTTCTACCCAACCATATTCACTGGCGGAGGCTGTCATACCACTTGTAATCCTCTCTTCTTCAATCCTCGATGGGTCGAACCACGGAAATGACCATGTTGGCCGGATCAAGGTGGGAATGGAGCCGTTGCTCCACCTGGTCAATGGTGATATTCTCTAGGATCTTCAGGTAATCCAGGATATTAACCCCTTTGAAGTGATACTCGTTGTAAACGTACGCTATATCCTCCGGTGAATTAAAAAGGCCAACGAACTCGCCCACGAGTTTCCGATGCATCCGGTGAAAGCTCTTCTCGTCAAGACCGGTGGCCTGGAACCTCTCGATTCCCTGGAGGATCCTTTCTTTTAGCCGGTCAGGGTCCTTGGTTTCACCTCCAATAACGGTAAGGCCATAATCTTTATGCCCCATAAACTGGGTAGAAAAACGATCATCAATGAGGCCTTCTTCATAAAGGTCGGCGTAAAGGGATGAACTCCTCCCCAAAAGGATCTCCATGAGAAGATTGGTCACCACTTCCTTGGCCAGGAGGTTTGCACCGGTAAAGCCAATCTCCCGGTCTTTAAAACCTATGTAGAGAATCGGTTGTGAGACCACCATGCGCTCCTCGATGAACTTCCTCTTGACTTCCACCGGTTCTTCAGGGAATAACCTCTTGATCTCCCCCTGGGGCTGGTAACCCCTGGACTCGATGTTATTGCGAACCGCCCCTACCACTGCGGCGGGATCCAGGTCACCTACGACAAAAACAGACATATTACTTGGATGGTAAAAGGTCCGGTAGCATTTTTCCAGGTAATCGATGTTAATTTGCTGAATGGATTCAACGGTACCGCCAATGTCAATCCGCACCGGGTAATGGTAATACATGGATTTTAGCAGGTTAGAAAAGACCTTCCAACCAGGAGTGTCTTCATACATCCTGAGTTCCTGCTGGATAATACTTTTCTCCTTTTGGACGCTCTCCTCGGTAAAATAAGGGTGCTGGACGAAATCCAGAAGGAGGTTAAGGCTCTCGTAGAAGTTATCAGTGCTAGAGAAAAGATATACGGTGGTGGTATAGTTAGTATAGGCATTGGCAGAAGCCCCGAGCTGGGAAAACCGGTCAAAGGCATTCCCGTATTCCTCTTCGAAGAGTTTATGTTCTAGGAAATGGGCAATGCCGTCAGGAACCCTCAACCGATGGTCGGTTCCGGGAACAATAAACTCCTGGTCAATGGAACCGTAGTGGGTAGCAAAGGTAGCATACTTCTTGTTGTAGCCATGTTTAGGCATCACGTATACATCAAGTCCTGTCTCTAGTTTTTCGTGGTAAATCTCCTCGCAGAGAACATCGTTCTTGATGATACGCAAAAATTAGACCCTCCTTCAAGAAGGTGTTTTTTTCGCCTGCACCGTTTCTCAAAAAATAGATGGTATCAAGGCAGATCTTGCGGGCTGCTTTGACAATATCTTCTTTCTTGGTCTCCTTGATGAACTCCACTCTCTCTTCGGTAGACTCTTCCCTGCCGTTGATGACCCCCTCCAGGTACTGGTTGATGTATTGAGACATGCTATCCTGCGTTTCCCGCAGGCGGTTGATGAGCCCTCGCTGCGTAAAGGTCAGTTCTTCGTCGGTGAAATCTCCTTCCTTGAGGCTTTCCACCTGCCTCATGATCACTTCCAGGGCAGTGTTAAACTTTTCGACCGCAATCCCGGAACTAATCAGCATTAACCCCTTAGTGGACTCCAGCCGGGAAAAGGCGTAGTAGGCAAGGTTGCCCTTTTCCCTGACGTTTTGAAAGAGCTTTGAATGGGTAAATCCACCCAGGATACCGTTGGCAACCACCAGGGGGTAATAGTCCTCGTCTCGCATGGAGGTATTGGTACGCAGGCCAAGGCAAAGCTTCCCCTGGGTCACGTTTTTCCTTTCGATAACCTCCTTGACCTGGGTCACTTCCCTTTTTACCGGGGGTGGTGGAATCTTCCGCTCCCTGTCTCGTGGGAAGGAAAAGAACTCCGCGACCTCTTCCTTTATTTCATCAACTGCTACGTCCCCGATTACATAAACATCAAGAGGATTCTCTCTCATCAGCTGCCGGTAGTACGAATAGAGGCCCACAGCGTCAATCCCTTCTAGGTCCTCCACACGCCCGTACTTATGGAGGCCATAATTCTCACCCCGGCACATCTCTTGAAAACACCGAAACATTGCATACTGCATCTTGTCGTTAATGAGGCTTTCAATCAACCTCTTCAGAACGTCCTTTTCCTGTCGTAGATACTCCCGCTTAAATCCACCGTTTTCCGTTACCGGTTCCAAGATAACCTCACGCAAAACCGCCAGGCCTTCTCGCAGCAATTCAGTCTTTCCGGGTAGGTACTTCCCGTTGGCCATCTCCAGCTCAAAGGTGATGATCTGCCTTTCACCGATCTTGAGGATGTGGGTGGCTAGGTGGGCACCGTAGAGTTCCTCCAACCTGCGCATCAGGTCACGATTAGTTGGGAAACTCTCAGTCCCCCGGCGGAGCACAAAAGGTACCAAGGCTGTACGGGTAACATTATCCGGGCTGAGCAACTGGTGCAGGAATACCTTAATCATGGTCGTCTTAAACTTTGGGGTACTCTGAACATAGAGGTTGATTCCGTTTTCCAGGGTAAACCGTTCGAAGCGTCCCGGCAAAACCAGCTTCCTCCCTTCAACCCTGAAGGCATTCCTAACGGCCGGGTTCCCACCTGCCTTGGTTAGTCTGCCCATCCTTGGATTTTGCTAACCAGAACATTCTCTTATATTCTCCGGTAAAGCCCCTGGTCCTCCCTGAACCCAAAGGTCACCAGGCCGTAAAAAAAGTGGTGCCAGCTGCACCACGGTCAAAGGTTAAAGCAGAGAATTCCCAGGCTTTCTTGACTACCGGGAAGATAGTGATATCTCCCTCCTTGTTTTTTCGAGGGGGCAGTTCTCGTGGTGGGCCTTTCCACACTCCAGGCATAACTCATCCTGCATCAGTTCCTCCCGCAAGACCACCTCGATGAAACTTTTCATTCCTTGCAGTAGAGCGGTGCGGCTTTCTTCCTCCATGCGGTTAATAACCGAAGAAAGCCAGGCTGTCCGGGCCTGGTTGATCTCGTTGATGAATCCCCGGCCCTTGGCAAGCAAAGCCACCCTTTTCAAGCGCCGGTCGGCCGAGTCGTTCTCCCTCCGGGCCAACCCCTTTCTCACCAGACGGTCCACAATTCTGGTCGCCGCAGGATAGCTAATCTTTAGACCCCAGGCGATCTGGCCGATCTCCGGACGGTCGTGGAGATTTATGAACCGCAAGGCCTCCACCTGGGCTGCGGATACTTCCTGGCTAAACTTCTCCTTGAGCAGCTTTTCGTTGAAAACCCGGGACATAACAGCCGTAAACAGGTTTATCGTGTGCTCGACATCCTGAATGCCCCATTCCTTCATGCGAACAACACCACCGAAGTCCTTTAATTACGTTAAATTATAACACCGGTAAATAAAATGGTCAACGTGGTACCTGCCCATGTCCTGGTCCCTTGTACCCCCGGAAACCCGTCACACGTGATAGCCTCCCGGGAAAAAACACGACGGGTGGGGTAATAACCCCGCCCGTTATTACCGGAGGCAGTCCCTCGCTTCAGGAAACCCCTGCCGGTCACTCCATCCCTCTACCCAAAAGGTCCTAGCTCGCCCTTTCTTCGGCCCCATTCAGGAGGGCTTCCAGTTCCGGACCTTCCAGGGTCTCCTTCTCGAAGAGTGTCTCCGCGATCTTTTCTAACCGGTGCCGGTTACTGTCAAGAATACTCCGGGCCTTGCCGTAGCACTTACTGACAATGTTCTTGACCTCACGGTCGATGGCCGCCGCCACTTCCTCGCTGTAGTTCCGGTCACGCGCGAGATCGCGACCAAGGAACGGCGAATCCCACTTGTTCCCGAAGGTGAGGGGGCCGAGCTCTTCGCTCATGCCAAATTCTGTAATCATGCGGCGGATCATCTTTGTGGCTTTTTCCAGGTCGTCCTGGGCACCGGTACTAATCTCACCAAACACAATCTCTTCTGCTGCCCGCCCGGCAAGGGCTACCGTTATCCGGTCCAGGATTTCCGCCTTTGTTATCAGGTATTTGTCCTCAATGGGAAGCTGTAGAACATAACCCAGCGCATGCCCGCGCGGAATGATCGATACCTTGTGAACCGGATCGGTATGGGAAAGCAATCTGGCCACCAGGGCGTGGGCCGCCTCATGAAAGGCGACGGTCCGCTTCTCCCTTTCGCTGATGATCCGGCTCTTTTTCTCGGGACCTGCGATCACCCGGTCAATGGCATCTTCCAGTTCTTCCATGGTAATCTTTTTCTTGCGGCGCCGGGCCGCCAGAAGGGCCGCCTCATTCATCAGGTTGGCCAGGTCGGCACCGGTGAACCCTGGTGTGCGCCGGGCCAAAATTTCGAGGTCTACATCATCAGCCAGCGGCTTGTTCCGGCCGTGTACCCCCAGGATTTCCTTGCGCCCCTTGAGATCAGGCCTGTCAATGACGACCTGCCGGTCGAACCGGCCTGGGCGGAGCAAGGCAGGGTCTAAGACATCAGGACGGTTGGTGGCTGCCATAATAATGATCCCTTCATTGACCCCAAACCCGTCCATCTCTACCAGTAGTTGGTTCAGGGTTTGTTCCCGCTCGTCGTGACCGCCGCCGTAACCTGCTCCCCGCTGGCGCCCGACAGCATCGATCTCATCGATGAAAACAATACAGGGGGAGTTCTTCTTGGCCTGCTCAAACAAGTCCCTGACCCTCGAAGCCCCGACCCCGACAAACATCTCCACAAAATCTGAGCCACTGATATTGAAGAAAGGTACCCCGGCTTCTCCGGCCACCGCCCGGGCCAACAGGGTTTTCCCGGTACCAGGGGCACCGAAAAGGAGTACTCCCTTGGGGATTCTGGCACCCAGGTCAACGTACCTCTTGGGATGCTTGAGGAAATCGACGATTTCCTGGAGTTCTTCCTTGACCTCGTCCACCCCGGCCACGTCGTCAAAGGTTACTTTATTCTTGTCGTCGGTGTGCAACCGGGCCCGGCTCTTGCCAAACTGCATTACCCGGTTGCCTCCACCCTGGCTCTGCTGCATAATAAAAAAGAAGGCCCCGATCACAAGAATAACCGGTAAGATGGTCGTTAACAGGGTCATCCACCACCGCGGTTCAGGGGGTGTCTTGAACTCAACACTGACACCCTTGTCCCTGAGCATGGTGTAGATTGAAGGATCGTTGTTGGGAATGGTTGTTTTGAACTCGGTCCCATCTTTCAGGGCACCTTCTACTTGCCTTTCCCCGATGATGGTAACCCTTTCTACATTATTATTTTGAAGTTGCTTGACGAAATTGGTATAGATGATCTCCTTCGGAGTAACGTTCGAATTTGCACTCCAAAATTGAGCAATTGATATCGTCAAAAAAAGTAGGAGCAGGTAGAACGTTAAACTCCTAAAGACCTTGTTCACCAGCTAACCTCCTCTCAAGGGAGTCAACCAAAGGGGTCGAAACCCCCAAAAACTGCCCTCATTGTAACACACAATAAATTCTTTTACAACGTAAAGGATGGCATCACTGGTCATTAGCACCCTCGTTGTAAGGTTTTGCGTATATAGCCAAAACCTTTTTGGTATCTTCAGAAACTTTGAAACGCTCGTCTATGCGGTACCCTACCACCCATATGATATCCCGGGCGCTAGCCAAAATTACCACCTTTTCCTTTTCCCGGCGTGGAATCTTGCAGTCAATAAAGAAATCCTTCAACTTCTTGCGACCTCGCGCCCCAAGGGGCCAGAACACATCACCAGGACGACGGCTTCTGACAAGAAGCGGCAATTCTAGTTTATTATAGTCTAAGTAAGCCTCGTTATCAACAACCTCGTCAAGTTTTTCCCTGGCCGCATCGGCATCAATAACCCTAGTCCTAAAAACCAACCCCAAGCCTTCAACCCTGGTTTCGCCCGGGATCACCAGGCGCGTTTCCACCAGCCCCGGACCGTGCCCTTCCGGTTCCTGAGAGCCGAAAACCAGGTGTTCTGCCTCTCGCACCACCCAGATGTTCCCGGGGCACCTGGTCTTCTTCCCCGTCTTACCCCGGCCGGTTAGGGAAAGGATCTCCTCCACATGCCCGTACCCCGGTTCTCCAGCCCCGCCCGCTACCGCGGCCACGGCTAAACGAACCACCCTCCGGCGCAGACCAAGAGGGAGGTCCAGGAGATCCCTGATTTTTAAGGCTGTATAGCCTTGCGGCAGAGAGAACTTCAGCTTCCGGTAAGCCTTTTCGGCCTGGCTCTCCAGGTACTCCCGGTCGTGGGCCAAGAGATCGGCCGTTTTGGCCAAGGTTTCCACCACGCACGGGTTATACTCTTTTTCCAGGAGGGGTAGAAGTTCGTGGCGGATCTTGTTTCGGGTGTAAACCGGTTTCAGGTTAGAAGTGTCTTCCCGGGGTTCCAGGCCTTGAGCACGGCAGTATTCCTCGATGACCTCTCTTGTAGCCCCCAACAGGGGCCTGATCACAAACCCATCCCTGAAAACGGGGATCCCAGCCAGACCATCAAGCCCCGTACCCCGAATCAACCTCATCAAGAGGGTTTCCGCCTGGTCGTTCATGTTCTGTCCTACCGCTACCCGGTTGGCCCCCACCTGAGAAGCCACCTCCCGGTAGAACTGGTAACGGACTTCCCGGGCCACCTCCTGGGGAGAACCACCCTTTTCCTTCAACAACCTGGGTACATCGACTTCCCGTACAGTAACCGGCAGGCCCAGCCGCCCTGCCAAGTTTTTCACGTAGCGGACATCTTCTTCGGCCTCCCGGCCGCGAAACATATGGTTCAGGTGGGCCACATGCAAAGCAATCTCCAGTTCACCGCGCAGGACATACAAGGCATGCAGCAGAGCCACGGAATCGGGCCCACCAGATACACCAACCAGAACCTTGTCGCCTGGCCTGACCATTTCGTGCCTTTTGATTGCTTCTCGAACCAGTCCAATAAGCATCTTTAGAACCCACCCATGCCCTCTGCTGCTAGGATTCTCGTCCCAGTTACCCTTTTCCTCCCGCTTCTGCAATCTTGCCTGAACCGGCACCCTATTTTCCCATATTCTCCCACGAAACAGGTGCTTCATGCGAAAACCGGCACCACCGGGGAGGCAAAAAAGGGCGTTGCCCTGGCCTGACGGCCAGACACACCCTGGAAAGGATCCACCGAAAATGGTAGAGCCAACAATGACCAAGCCCTGCCCATCACCCCGGCCGTTGAGCAAAGGCCCCAGGGCCGGGTTGAGACGATCAAACCCCTGGATTCCGTGGCCGGCCAACCAAGACATGGTGCAGTACCACTGCTTCCGGTCAACTGACCCCGCAGAGGTAAAGGACGTCCACCCAGGGGCTGAGGTTGAGAGGGATGATTCAGTCGTACCCAAAACGGGTCACCAGGATCGTCATGTCGTCCGCCAGTTCTGCTGCTTGCGCCAGCGCTTTTTCCAGCAGGCTTTCGGCGATCTGCTGTGGGCCCCAATAGCGCAAATCCCTTAGAAAGCCCAGGATCCATTCTTCTTTGTAGGTGAGGTCTTTCCTGGAATCCAAAACCCCGTCCGTAACCATGACCAGGATATCTCCGGGCCGGAGCATCTTGCGGGTGGTTTTGATCTCGATGTGATTTACAATCCCAATGGGCAGGGAGGCTGATTTGATAACCATGATCTCATCATCCCTGATCAGAAAACTGGGAGCAGCACCGATCTTAATAAACTCCCCGGTGCGCCGCACCAAGTCAATAATGGACAGGTCAACAGTAGCAAAGATCTCATCGGGAGACCGGAGGAGGAGGATGGAGTTCACCGTTCTTACAGCGACATCCTTGGAAAACCCGGTTTCTAGGAGGTGTTCGAGGAGAGACACTGTCGCCCTACTTTCCATGGCCGCCCTTGAGCCGCTTCCCATGCCATCACTCAGAACCAAGATCAACTTCCCGTCGGAAAGCCTCTTCGCCAGGTAGGTATCTCCCGAAACCGAACTCGATTTCTTTGACTGCCGGGCGAGACCGACCTCGTACTCCATGGGCCGGGTTCTCCTGAAAGCAGCTTTAAAGCCACCTCCTTCCGGGTCCTCACCACTCAACTCCACGGCCAGGTTGTTCATGATCTGGGAAATACCGGTTAACTGGTTGGCAACAATCTCTCTGCTTTCGGCCATTCTTTTTTTCCAGTTGTAATTGAGCTGGTAAAGCTCAAAAAGGTGATTAACGGTTGAAACCAATGCTTCAACCCGGAAACACCGTTTCCTGATGGTATCGGGAACATCACCGGGCGTAAGGGGCTTTCTGTTCTCGGCCAAGCCCAAGAGGTCAAACAAGGCCCGGTAGGTTTGGTAAAAGTCTTTTCCCCAGCATCTCTTGTGCCTGGGGCATGCCCCGCAGAGCTGGTCTGCGATCCTCTTGAAGAGGTTGCTGAGGCTAAATTCATCGGTTCCACTCTTCTCTTCCCCGGATGAAATCTGCTCAAAGGTGCGGGACAGTTCTCCGAAGACCCTTCCGAATTCCCTTAGCCTCCGGCTCAACATCTGGGTTTCTGGCCCGGGCTCGTAGGGGCGGTTCCTGCTGTTTTCGGTAGTCTCCTGCGGAAAGGGTATAACCCAGTCCAGAAGGCGGTTAGGAACCAACGTCAACAAGACGCAGGATACCATAGACTCCACCAGGTACACGGTCACTTCGTTCACGCTGAACAAAGAAACCGAAAGGACAACCCGGGCCAGGACCCACCCGGCCGCGACCCCGGTCTTGCCGAAATCTTTCAAGGTCCCAGCCAGAAAGCCTCCGAATGGGTAAACTCCGAGAACAAAAGATGACAAGGGGTCGCGCAGGGTCAGGATAGTTCCTACAGTAACCCCCGCGGCTGCCCCTAGGCTGCAGCCGCCCCTCAGGGCAACCAGCATCACCAGCAGCCCGCCTACCACGTTCTCCCAGGCAAGGGGGCCTGTGCGCAGGCCGTGGATTCCGCTCAGGGCACTGGCCAGTAAAATTACCGGCGGAATCATGTCTTCCACTGCCAGAGAAGAGCGCTCCATTATCATCCCCAAAGCCCTGTGGACAAGCACGGCGAGCAGGAAAGACAGGATGACCTCAAAGGCCAACAGGGTCACCCCGTACAGATCGGGCCCTCCAAGCAGCAGGGCCGTACCCCTAGCCATCAAGGTGGCCCCAGAGCTAAGGAAGCCAACCCCCATAGGGCGCAGCCGTTCTTCAGCGGGGAGAAAGACCATTTTGATGCCGGTAGTCAAGAGCAAGGCCAAGCCGAGGGCAACCGTTTCCAGCGGATTCGAGATACTGAAATAGCCAACCAGGATCGAAGCCAGCACCCAGAAAGTAGAGCGGGGAAAAACGACACTGACCGCAACCAGGTAGGCTGACTGGAAAGGGAACAGGGACCCAAGGATTGTTGCCCTTCCCATCAGAATGCCTGCGGTCGAAAGGGCGAGGTGGGTTAAGAGAAAACCCACCCTGGTACTGCGAACAGCGCGGTCGGATACTGTCTCTTTACCTCTGCCACTGGATTGAAGTGAAATGGTTTTGAGCCGGCCACCCATCTTTCTCCACTTCACCGCCTCATTGCATCCTTTTCCTGATTTATCCATATTCTAGTACAAGATGGCGGTGAAGCTTGTCACAACGTGAGGGGAGAAAGTGATGGGATTTGACACCCTTTGACCCCCGCTAAGCAAACTTCCTTTCACTTCCAAGAAACGCAAGACCGGTAAACCGGGAGACCGGAACGACCACTATCCTGGACCGCCGTTGAAAAGAAGAAGGAAAATCCCACAAGGGAAAGAAACAAGGCAAAGGCACGACAACCAACAAGCCGAACTCAGAGGAGTTTTAGATTATCCAGGTGCCCGAACGCGGTAGTCGAGTCCCCGGGTGGTGATTTTTCAATGCAGATCCCACGGCGCCTTAAAAGGTCAAGGTTTGACCTGCAAGAGTTGTCAGGTTCCATGGGGGATTTTGGTACTCTTCTCCCGCTGGCCATCGGTTTTATGGCAGTCAACAACATGCACCCCGCCGGGTTCTTGGTTGTTTTCGGGCTCACAAACATCGCCACCGGTTTGATCTACGGAATCCCGCTGCCTCTCCAACCGATGAAGGTGATTGCAGCCACGGCCATTGCCCAGGCGTGGGCTCCAAGCCTTATTTCAGCCACGGCCTTGTCTATGGGCCTGTTCTGGTTGCTCATGGGTGCCCTTCCCGGCGTGGAGCGACTGGTACAAAAAACCCCTGATGGAGTTATACGGGGGATCCAGCTGGCCCTCGGATTGAACCTTGCCTGGTCGGGGCTGCGCATGGCTACGGACAATTCGTGGTGGCTAGGCCTCCTAACGGTAAGCATTATTTGGACGCTGAACCGAAATCAACGAGCCATGCCCACCGCCCTTGTCGTAATCTTGCTTGGTGTTGTAACCATGGTATGGCAGGGCACTCTACCGGAGTTGGAGTTGACCTGGACCGCGCGGCCGACGCTCTCTCTCCCGGTCTTAAGCCTGGCCTGGGAAGGCTTTTGGCGTGCAGGCATCGGGCAGATACCCCTGACCCTGGCCAACGCGGTGGTTGCCTGCCTGGCTTTAATCAAAGATTTCTTTCCTGAAAGTGATATTTCTGAAAGGCACTTGATGTTTAACATGGGAGCCATGAACGTGGTTTCTTCGGTATTCGGAGGATTCCCCATGTGCCACGGGGCAGGTGGCTTGGCCAGCCAGTATTACTTTGGGGCCCGAACGGGAGGTGCCAACATCATGGAGGGTACCATAGAACTCGTGCTCGGTTTGTTTCTCGCCGGCACCCTCCTCCAGTTCTTCCGTGCCTTCCCAGTGGCCATCGTTGGGGGAATGATGGTCGTGGTGGGTGTTGAATTGGGAAAGCTAACGCACGGGGTGGCCCGAAGGTCGTGGCTTGTCACGGTGGGAACCGTGCTCCCCAGTTTATTTCTCAACATGGGAGTTGGATTCGTCTGCGGCCTGGCGGTACACATCGTGTCCGAAAACCTGCACCGTTTTAAACCAGCTTCTCACTAAGACCTGATACAGGTAACCAGGGTCGTCTTCTCAAAGCCACAGTTCGTGACCGGACATCAGCAGGGGGTCCCCCCGCCTTCCAATTCTTTTCATCCTGCGTGATGCCCACTGCAAGGCAGCATGGCGACCAGTTGCAACCCCGAAACCCTTCCTATTTTCACGACCAGTTCGCTAGGCTCTGTCTGCAGAAGCTTTCAAATAGGTTTTTTGAATCCTTTGCAAAATAAAAAACCCTAAAGCGAAAAGCCTTACAGCTCTAGGGAAATAGGCTGGTGGGCCATGGAGGAATCGAACCTCCAACCTTGCGATTAAGAGTCGCCTGCTCTGCCTAATTGAGCTAATGGCCCACCTAATGTTTACCGGTTATGAATAAATCCGGTAAGGATTTTAAATTTCAAACTGGTAGCGGCGGCTGGACTCGAACCAGCGACACTACGGGTATGAACCGTATGCTCTAACCACCTGAGCTACGCCGCCGTACAATGGAATTGGTTGCGGGGGTAGGATTTGAACCTACGACCTCCGGGTTATGAGCCCGACGAGCCACCTGGCTGCTCCACCCCGCGCTATGGGCATTTCCTTTAGGACACCCTCTATTATATACAATACCACTGGGAAAGATCAAGCCATCCCAGGCGGGAATAATAACTACCATACCAACTGTAAAAACGCATCTTGAAGAAGTGAGCGGAGGACCAGCTACAGCCACCTGTCTGAGCCCGTAGGGCGAGTTTTTGGCTGCAGCCCGGAGCCGCCGAGGTTCCTTCCAACTATGCGGTGAGCGTGGGAAGGCCGGCGCCGTTGAGATATTTTCGTAGCGGATTAAACCGAAACACACCTCACGTAAGCCTTGAAGATATACCCCACCGTACCATCACTTAACTGAACGTGAACCCAGTTGCCCTGGTAATCCATAACAATAAGAGCCGTTCCCTTGTCAACTTTCGTCAATAGTTGCGTCCGACCAGACGGACCTTTTCGAACGTTGACCTCCATTTCGGTAACAATACCCAGACACTTAAACTCTGCAGGTAGGCGGGTTTCTAAAAACGCAAGGCAATTAAGCTGAAAACGACGCTGTTCCAGTATTTGCTCAATGATGGCCTTGTGCGGTTCTTGTGTCGCTTCCTGCCTGAGCTTATCATACAAATCCAGAAGCGGACGCTCTCCCTCCAAAATTTCCCTTACCAGTTCACCATCAAGGGTTTCCAACCTCTCCACCCCCGGTTTCATCTTGGACTGGATCAAAGGAGAAGGTTTTTTCCGTCCAAATTCAATCTATTAGCAAGTGCGGCGAAAAATGCAGGATTTATTTATACCGGGGGTTTACACTTCCATGGCTAGGTCCAGAATTATGGCGCTCTTCTACGAAAATGCCACCATCTGCCTCGCCCGGGGTGCTCCTCCACGCGCCTTT
>ENA-OSAE01000228-OSAE01000228.1-marine-sediment-metagenome-genome-assembly--contig:-NODE-228-length-35871-cov-24.923833_pt1 | contig 35871 bp, 29 predicted proteins | sample MGYA00237870_ERZ529317 | MGnify/ENA primary metagenome ERZ529317 (study PRJEB26369, sample SAMN03142812) | marine sediment metagenome | biome: marine; feature: borehole; material: sediment... | reverse complement strand
CGGCACCACGGAGGATGAAAATCCGGGGTTGAACCTGTATTTTCGTAGAAGTCGCCGTAAGCCGGGACCTACAAGAGGTGGGGGGTAGGAGATGATCAAAAGGGCACTGGTCAGCGTGTCGGATAAGACAGGGATTGTTTCCTTCTGCCGTAGGCTTCGGGAGATGGGGATTGAGCTCATTTCGACAGGGGGTACGGCCCAAACCCTCCGGGAAGCCGGGGTGGAGGTAGTTCAGGTCTCCCAGGTGACGAATTTTCCCGAGATCTTGGACGGACGGGTCAAAACCCTGCATCCCGCGATTCACGGCGGGATCCTGGCCCGTCGTGACCGGCATGAACACATGACCCAGCTGAGGGAACTGGGACTGGAACCGGTGGACATGGTGGTGGTGAACCTCTACCCGTTTCAGGAGACGGTGGCCCGTGAGGGTGTCACCCTGGAAGAGGCCCTCGAGAACATAGATATCGGCGGGCCGACCCTGGTTCGGGCGGCTGCCAAGAACTATCGAGACGTGGTGGTGATCACCTCACCAGAGCGGTACGGTGAGGTTCTGGAGCAGCTTCGGGCCACCGGCACTGTTTCTCAACAGATGAGGCTTGAACTGGCCCGGGAAGCCTTCGCCCATACAGCTGGGTACGACCTGGCCATCACTTCTTACCTGGAAAAGGTTGAGGTTGACGGGACCCGGGGGGAAGCGGAGAACTTCCCGGACAGGCTCTGGCTCAGCTACCGCAAGGTAGGTAACCTTCGTTACGGGGAGAACCCCCACCAGAAGGCTGCCTTTTACCGGGAAGAGGGTTTCACCGGCCCTTCGCTGACCCGGGCCCAGAAGCTCGGCGGTAAGGACCTTTCTTTCAACAATATCAATGACGCCAACGCGGCCATGGAACTGGTCCGGGAGTTCAGGGATGAACCGGCGGTGGTGGCTGTCAAGCACACCAACCCGTGTGGGGTGGGAACCGGGGCAAACCTGCTTGAAGCCTGGCAGAAAGCCTACCATGCCGACCCGGTTTCGATTTTCGGCGGGATCGTGGCTGCCAACCGGGAGGTGGACGTTGAAACGGCGCGGGCTATGGCTTCGGTCTTCCTTGAGGTGGTTGTTGCCCCAGGTTTCAGCCCTGAGGCCCTCAAGGTCCTGCGGGAAAGAAAGGACCTGCGTATTCTGGCATTACCTGACCTTGTGACGACGAAGGATGGGGACCGAGACCGCCGTGTGGGCCCTGTCAAAAAACCGGTCTACGACCTGAAGAAGGTGGCCGGGGGTATCCTTGTCCAGGATCCTGATGACGTTGAGGACGCTCCTGAGAGGTGGCGGACGGTGACCAGGAGGAAAGCTACTCCCGGGGAGCTAAAGGACCTGACTTTGGCCTGGAAGGTGGCCCGCCACACCAAGTCCAATGCCATCGTGGTGGCCAAGGGAGGGCGAACCCTCGGGGTCGGGGCCGGACAGATGAACCGGATCGATGCCGCGCGCCATGCCCTGCAGCAAGGCGGTGGGGAGACGAAGGGAGCGGTCTTGGCTTCCGACGCCTTTTTCCCCTTCCCGGACGTGGTGGAGGAAGCAGCCCGGGCTGGGATCCGGGCCATCGTGCAGCCGGGTGGTTCTGTCCGCGACGAGGACTCCATCAAGGCGGCGGAAAGGGCAGGCCTAGTAATGTTGTTCACCGGCGAGCGCCACTTCAAGCATTGAGTGGTGGCATTGGAGCCGGTAATTCCCGCAAAGACCCTCGTAGGGAATTTCAGGGAGGCATTTGGTAATGAAGGTACTGGTGGTGGGTGGTGGTGGGCGGGAACACGCCCTGGTCTGGAAGATTGGACAGAGTGAAAAAGTAGATAAAATCTATTGTGCCCCGGGCAACGCCGGGATCGCAGGATTGGCCACGTGTGTTAGTATTGAGCCAGACAGGATCGAAACCCTTGTGGCTTTTGCCCGGAAGGAGGGTATCGACCTCACCGTGGTGGGGCCGGAAGCCCCCCTGGTGGCCGGGATCGTGGACGCCTTTGAGGCAGAAGGGCTCAAGGTTTTCGGCCCGCGCCGTAGGGCGGCCGAAATCGAGGGGAGCAAGGCCTTTGCCAAGGGGCTGATGAAGAAGTATGGGATCCCCACGGCCCGGCACCGGACCTTCGAGGACCCGGACCTGGCAAGGGAATACGTGCGTCAGGTAGGTGCCCCGGTGGTCTTGAAGGCTGATGGGCTGGCTGCCGGCAAAGGGGTGATTGTGGCCCAGAGCGAGGAGGAGGCCCTGGTTGCGGTGGAGAGGATCATGGAAGTCCGGGCATTCGGTGCAGCCGGCCGTCGGCTGGTGGTGGAGGAATACCTGGAAGGGGAAGAGGTTTCGGTTCTGGCCCTGGTGGACGGGGAACATTTTGTGCCCCTGGCTTCTTCCCAGGACCACAAGCGGGCCTATGATGGGGATGAGGGCCCTAATACAGGCGGCATGGGTGCCTACTCACCGGCTCCCTGTTATACCCCGGGTCTGGCCCGGGAGGTTGAGGAGAAGGTCCTGGGTCCGGTGGTGAAGGCCATGGTCAGGGAAGGACGCCCCTACCGCGGTATTCTTTACGCCGGACTGATGCTTACCCAAGATGGGCCGCGGGTCCTCGAGTTCAACTGCCGGTTTGGGGACCCGGAAACCCAGGTGGTTCTTCCCCGGATGAAAACAGACCTGGTAGCGGCCATGGAGGCTGTTGTTGAGGGGAGACTGGAAGAAATCGAGCTCGATTGGTACCCGGAGGCGGCAGTGGGAGTGGTTCTCGCTTCTGGCGGATACCCGCTGGAGTATGAGGAAGGGAAGGTCATTCGCGGTCTCGAGGAGGCGGCGGCCCTCCAGGGGGTACTGCTTTTCCACGCCGGTACAGACCGGAAGGAAGCGCCGGAGGGAGGTACCGGTGATGGTCCCCGCCGGGAAGAGATTGTAACCGCCGGGGGCCGGGTGCTGGGGGTGGTGGCCCTGGGGGAGAGTATTCGACAGGCAGTGGACCTGGCCTACAGGGCGGTGGGAATGATCGAGTTCGAGGGGATGCACTACAGGCGTGATATCGCCCACCGGGCCCTTTCCCGGGAAGGGGAGTAGTTGTCTGTCCTGGTCGGCCTGTGCTGCCGCGAAGAATTGTCTAGTGAAACAACCTGAACTCCCACTGGGTGGGGCCGAAGCCAACCAAGGACCGGCATCTGCACGGCTGAAGGTTGGGAGTGGGTAAGGTGATTGATGGGGAGGTTTTGGAAGGGTCCCTGGATGGTTGGAGCTTGGAAAGAAGGGAGATGATCCTTTGGACCCCCGTAAGCTAACCCGGATTGCCCTGATTGCGGCCGTTTACGTCACCGTGACCATGATGTTCCAGGCCATCAGCTTCGGGATCATTCAGGTCCGTATTTCCGAAGCCTTAACAGTACTTCCCTATTTTACCCCGATTGCTATTTGGGGCCTTTTTATCGGGTGCTTCCTAGCGAATCTTCTGGGGGGATTCGGCCTTTACGACATTGTTTTCGGCAGCCTGGCCACCCTCGTTGCCGCCTTTTTGACCTCGAAGATGCCCAAGGCCTATCTTGCCCCACTGCCTCCAGTAGTGGTCAACGCCCTGGTGGTCGGCGGCTACCTCAGTATTATCCTCCACCAGCCCTACTGGTTTGCGGCCTTCTACGTCGGCTTGGGCCAGGTTATCGCCTGCTATGCCCTCGGATACCCACTACTTCTTTTCTTGAAACAGAGACCCTCCTTCTTATCGTTCCTGCGCGGGGACGAACAATAGCCGTTCTGGCAGGAATTTACCCTCCGGTGTTCAATATCTCTACGAGTGGGGCTGGTTCTACAGGTGACAGAACAAGTGCCACGGGACGAAGGATAACCAGAAAGCTGGGAACTGTGGACACTGGTTGAAGACCGGCTTTCCTTGGGGTGGAGAAGCAGATGGAATACGAGGTGGTTGTGGTCGGGGCGGGACCAGCCGGTTCAGCCGCGGCCCAACGGCTCGCAGAAAAAGGTATTAAGACAGCCTTGGTGGAACGCAAGTTTTTACCCCGGCACAAGACATGTGCCGGGGCGGTTTCAGGAAAGGCGCTTCCCTACCTGGGGGAGGGGTTTTTGCACCTCACCGAGGACCGCCTGACAGGGATGGTTTTCAGGTACAGGTATCGCGACCAGGTGGGATACCGGACCGATGCCCCCTATGCCTACACTGTTACCCGGGACAGGTTTGACCACCACCTGGCCGTCCGGGCGGTCCAAGCGGGGGCAGAACTCATTGAAGGCCAAGAGGTGAAGTGTATCACCCGGGAAGGCGGGTGGTTTATGGTTAGTACTGAAAAGGCGACCCTCAAGGCACGGGCCGTCGTTGGAGCTGATGGAGCCGGAAGCCTGGTGGCCAGGACCTTCGGTCTGGCCCGGAAGTTCTTGGGGGTTGCGGTTGAAGCCTTGGTCCCCCTGGAGAAGGTGCGGGACCACGAAGTCTACCGGGAGACAGTATTTCTCGATTACGGCTTTATCCCCAAAGGGTACGCCTGGATTTTCCCCAAGAGTGATCATCTTAACGTCGGCCTGGGGACCTTCAGTGCCCGGTCGGTACCGGTGAAGTTCCTGCTTGAGCAGTATCTAGACCGCTGTTTTCCATACCTGGAACAACGGGACCGCAAGGACCTGTCGTGGTCCGGCCATCCCATTCCTGTATACAGGGGCGGCCGTTTCTCCGGTGATGGGGTACTGGTGGTTGGGGACGCGGCCGGGCTGCTGGACCCTTTTTTTGGGGAGGGAATCCATTTCGCCCTGGAGAGCAGTCTCCTGGCGGTTGGTGTGATTGAGAGGTACCTGGAGGGTGGGGCGTCCCTTGGGGAGTATGACCGGAGGCTAGATGAGAAGATCCTGCGGCAGTTTCAGGTGGCCCACAAGGTGGCCTGGCTCTTTTACCACCTAACAGGGGCTGTGCACCGGCACCTGGTGAGGAAAGGCAGGATCATCCGGGAGTTTACCGCCTTAGTGACCGGGAAACAGTCCTATCACTCTTTCGGGCGGTGGCTGAGACACAACATCCTTAAGGAAGCACTGTCCCGGGTTCCGGATGACGACCATTTTTTGAGGCCGGGGGAGTGAGGTAGCCGGGAGAGAAAGGAGGGCTTTCTGGCGCCTGGGGTGGTGCCTGAGGTCTCACCCCGGACCAAGGGAGCTAGTGTGATTGGAGAACCGGGAGGAATGAGGTTTGACCGGCAAAATTTTGTCTGGCTTGAACGAGGCCCAAAGGGAAGCTGTACATACCGTCGAGGGCCCGGTCCTGATCCTGGCGGGGGCGGGGAGCGGGAAGACCAGGACCCTCACCTATCGGATTGCTTATCTTGTTTACGAAAAAGGGATCCCCCCTTACCATATCCTGGCAATCACCTTCACCAACAAGGCGGCCGTGGAGATGAAGGAGAGGGTACACCGGCTCGTAGGCGGGGTTGCCAACCAGATCTGGATCCATACCTTTCACGCTGTCTGTGTGCGGATCCTGCGCCGCGAGATCCCTCACCTTGGATACAGGCGGGACTTTGTCATCTATGATACGGTGGACCAGTCCTCCCTGGTCAAGGATTGTCTTAAGGAGCTTAATCTCGACCCCCAAAGGTATGCTCCGAAAGGGATCTTGGCGGCCATCAGCCGGGCCAAGAACGAGTTGATGACCCCGCGGATGGTGGCCAAGAGGGCCGAAGACCTTTACGATGAAATCTTGGCCAGGGTATACCAGGTCTACCAACGCCGTCTTTTGGAGAACAATGCCCTTGATTTCGATGACCTGATCATGCAGACGGTGCTGCTCTTTCGCAAGAACCCGGAGATCCTGGACTATTATCAAGACCGTTTTCGCTACCTGCACATTGATGAGTACCAGGATACAAACCACGCTCAGTATGTCTTCGCCCGGCTCCTGGCTGCCAAGCACCGCAATATCTGCGCGGTGGGAGACGATTTCCAATCCATCTACGGTTTCCGAGGGGCAGACCTGAGGAACATTTTAGATTTTGAAAAGGATTACCCGGAAGCCAGGGTGATTAAGCTGGAACAGAACTATCGTTCCACCAAGACCATTCTCACGGCCGCAAACGAGATCATGAAACACAACCAGGGTCAGAAGTTTAAGGAGCTGTGGACAGAAAACGAAGAAGGACCTCCCATCAGCTATTATGAGGCCGAGGATGAGGTGGAAGAGGCAGAATTCGTGGCGGCAGAGGTCCGCCGGCTGAAAAGGGAAGAGAAACTGGCCCTGTCTGAGATAGCCGTTTTCTACCGTACCCATGCCCAGTCCCGGGTTTTGGAAGAGGTACTCCTCCGGGAACGGATTCCATACCACATCGTGGGGGGGTTAAAATTCTACGAGCGCAAAGAGGTCAAGGACATCCTGGCCTACCTGCGCGTGGTCCACAACCCGGCTGACACCTTGAGCCTGGAAAGGATCATCAATACCCCGAGGCGGGGCATTGGCATCCGGACCCTGACCAGGGTGAAGGAGTATGCACGCCGTCAAGCCTTGGACCTTTATGATGCTTTGAAACTGGCCGCGGCAGGGCAGATCGGGCAGATCAAGGAGAAGAGCAGACAGGGGGTCAGGTCGTTTGTCACCCTTATCGAGCAGCTGCGGGAAATTAAGGATGCCTGTCCGGTGGACGACCTGGTGCGGATGGTCAATGAGAAAAGCGGTTACCTTGCCATGCTCCGGAAAGAGAATACCTACGAGGCCCTTTCCAGGATGGAGAACATCCAGGAGCTTGTTTCGGTGGCCAAGGATTTTGAGGAGCGCCAGCAGGTGACAGGTGCAGCCGGGCCGGGGGAGGGTGGCCTGGAGGCCTTCCTGGAAAGCGTGGCCCTGGTTTCAGAAGCGGATAACGTGGACACAGGGGCAGGGGCGGTACTTCTCATGACCCTGCACAGTGCCAAGGGCTTGGAGTTTCCCGCCGTGTTTATCGTCGGCCTGGAAGAAGGTGTCTTCCCGCACCGCGAGGCCGTGTTTGAAGCGTCAGAGCTGGAAGAAGAGCGCCGGTTATGCTACGTGGGGATTACCCGGGCCAAGCGCCACCTCTACCTTGTTCGCGCATTCCAAAGAACATTATATGGAAATACTGTTTATAACGGTATTTCCAGGTTTATCGAGGAAATCCCACGGGAGTTGTTGAGAGAGGTTGAGCGGGGAGATGAGGCGGCTGTTTCTGGCTTCCAGACGCCGGCACCTGCCGGTGGATTCAAGGCCGGTGACCGGGTCAGCCACAAAGTCTGGGGGGTAGGGACGGTGGTCGGCACCCGGGGTATTGGGCCTGAGGCCGAGATCACTGTGGCCTTCCCAGGGGTTGGTTTGAAGAGGCTCCTTGTTTCGATAGCTCCCTTAGAAAAGCTGCAGTAATGCCCCACGCCGCCGCAACAGGCGGCACCAGGAAGGATGAAAATCGAACAAGCCGCTTGTTGCAGTCTGCATCAGGGGTACTGCGAACGTGGCGCGGGCTTCCTGAGCGGCGATGAGCGAACAAGTTCAAGAACCGCAGGCGGCGCAGGATCAGCCGCAGCCACATGTCGGAGCCTGGAGGGCGAGTTTGTGGCTGCGGCCCGGAGCCGCCGAGGTCATTACATCTATACGGTGAGCGGGACGCCGCGAAGGAAGGCAGGCGCCGTCGGAAAATTTTCGCCTGGAGCTTGCTGTGGAGGGATTGATAGTGGTGACCGATCAGGATACCGTAGGGGCGGGGCGGGGCAGGGTTTCAGCCGTACCGGAAGATGACCTCAAAAGGGCCCGGTGGCTGCAGGAACAAATCCGCTACCATGATTACCGGTACCATGTCCTGGATGACCCGGTCATCTCCGATGCCGAGTACGACCGCATGCTGCGGGAGTTAATCAACCTTGAGAAGAAATACCCGGAGCTGGTGACACCGGATTCCCCGACCCAGAGGGTGGGAGGAGCTCCCCTCAAGGGGTTTCCGACGGTCCGGCACCGGACACAAGTGCTCAGCCTGGGGAATGCCTTGAATCTGGCTGAGGTGGCCGATTTTGACCGCCGGGTCAGGGGCCTTCTTCCGGGTGAAGAAGTCGAGTACGTGGTGGAGCCCAAGATCGATGGGCTTTCGGTCATCCTGCGTTACCAGAACGGTGTCTTTGTGCAGGGTGCAACCCGGGGAGACGGTGTCAATGGCGAGGAGATCACCACCAATTTGAAAACAGTGAAGAGCATCCCGCTCCGCCTGCTGGCGGAAGGAAACCCACCACCGATCCTGGAGGTGCGCGGGGAGGCTTTTATGCCCAGGGTTGAATTCGAGCGGTTAAACCGGGAGCGTGAGGGGGAAGGATTACCCCTTTTTGCGAACCCCCGCAATGCAGCTGCAGGCTCCCTGCGGCAGCTGGACCCTGGGGTGGCGGCGGCCCGGGCCCTGGACAGCTACATTTACGAGGTTAGGTATGCCGAGGGGGTCGAGTTGGCCACCCATTCCGAGGGGCTGGAGTTTTTGCGCCGGCTTGGGTTTAAGGTTGTCCCCGGGACCGCGGTTTTTACGAACGCAGAAGAAGTGGTCCGTTATTGTGAAGGGTGGGCGAAACGTCGGGCATCCCTCCCCTTTGAAATCGACGGGATGGTGATCAAGGTCAATTCCCTGGAACAACAGGCCCGGTTGGGAACCACGGCCAAAAACCCGCGCTGGGCCATCGCCTACAAGTTCCCGGCCGAAAAGGCCACCACCAGGGTCCGGAAGATCTCGGTTCAGGTAGGACGGACAGGGGTTCTGACACCGGTGGCCCTGCTGGACCCGGTCCGGGTGGCCGGCTCTACGGTGAGCCGGGCGTCCCTGCATAATGAGGACATGATCCACGAGAAAGGGGTCCGGGTCGGTGATCAGGTGGTAATCCACAAGGCCGGGGACGTGATTCCCGAGATTGTGGAGGTTCTGGTGGGGGAAAGGCGTGGTGACGAAAAGGAGTTCCAGATGCCGGCCTCCTGCCCGGTGTGCGGCTCGGAAACCGTGCGCCTGCCCGGCGAGGCTGCCCGGCGCTGCCCGGCGGGGTTGAGTTGCCCGGCCCAGCTTAAGGAGGGTCTTATCCACTTTGCATCCAGGGCGGGAATGGATATCGAGGGACTGGGGCCGGCAATCGTGGGACAACTGTTGGAGGCCGGTTTGGTCCGGGACTTGGCTGACCTATATTATCTGAAGGCCGAAGACTTGGTGCAGCTTGAACGCCTGGGGAAAAAATCTGCAGCAAACCTCCTTGAGGCCATTGAGAGAAGTAAGGAAAACCCCCTGCGCAAACTGATCTATGCCCTGGGTCTCCGCCACGTGGGGGAACGGGCTGCCGGGCTCCTTGCTGAGCATTTTGGGTCCATGGACGCCTTGATGCAGGCCCGGCACGAAGACCTGGTGGCCATCCCGGAGATCGGGGACCGGATCGCGGAAAGTGTCACCTCCTTTTTCCGGCAGGAGGATACGCGGAAGGTAATCGAAAAACTACGGGCGGCCGGGGTGAAGATGAGTCAGGGGGTTGGTGACGGGCCTGGAGACAGAGGAGGCAGTGATTTTGGAGCAGGTGGGCTGGGGACAGGGGCCGGTCTCCCGCTGAAGGGGGTCAAAGTGGTTCTCACCGGGACCCTCTCCTCCTTTACCCGGCGCGAAGCCCAGGAGGTTGTAAGACAGCTTGGTGGCCGGCCTGTGTCATCGGTGAGTAGAGAGACAGGGTACGTGGTGGTGGGAGAAAACCCTGGTTCCAAGCTTGAGAAAGCACAAAGGCTGGGGGTTAAAGTCCTGGATGAAAAGGCTTTTATCAGGTGGCTCGAGGGGTTTGGGGTCAAGGTCGGGAGCAGGGAATGACCTGTCCTGGTGGAGCCAAGAAAGTGCTGGGATGGGAGCAGCCTTCCGCGCCACCTGAGGGCCGGAAAGATCGTTAGAGGGTGGAAATTTCTGTGGCGTGATGTCTTGGGGTAGCTGTACTACCAGTGCTGTAAGGGGGTTCATGAACTTGAAGATCAGCAGGGGTGATGTCGAACACGTGGCCAACCTGGCCCGGTTGGAGCTTTCCCAGGAGGAAATGGAGGCCTTAACCCGGCAGCTCAACGATATCCTGACCCACATGGAGAAACTAGGCGAGCTGGATACCGAAGACGTTCCTCCAACGTACCACGTCTTGGACATGGTCAACCTTTTCCGCCCGGACAAGGTGGGTAAATGCTTACAACAGGAAGAGGCCCTGGCCAATGCCCCCGACCAGGACCAGGGATGCATCAGGGTACCCCGGGTTCTGGAGGGGTCTTAGACCTCGAAAACACGAGGGCCGGACTGCGGTGGCGGCTATTGCTTTTTCGGGGACTCAGAATAAGGAGGTCTTGGGTTTGAAGCTCAACGAACTTGGTATTTCAAGGCTGCACAAGCTGATTTCCAGCGGGGAAGTCACCTCGGTGGAGGTGACCGAGGCGGTTTTTGAGCGCATTGATGAGGTGGAGGATACAGTAAAAGCCTACCTCTTCCTGGATCGAGAAGGGGCCTTGAAGAAGGCCGCAAAGGTGGACCTGAATGTGGCTCGGGGAGAGGAGATTGAACCCCTGGCCGGGATCCCGGTGGCCATCAAGGATAACATGTGTACCAAGGGGATACCTACCACCTGTGCTTCCAGGATTCTCGAGGGTTTTGTTCCTCCTTACGACGCTACCGTTATCGAGCGGTTGAAGGCTTCGGATGCTGTGATTACCGGTAAGGTTAATCTTGATGAGTTTGCCATGGGTTCCTCCTGTGAAAACTCGGCTTTCTTCCCGACCAGGAACCCGTGGGATACGAGCCGGGTCCCGGGTGGGTCGAGTGGTGGTTCGGCGGCGGCGGTGGCCGCTGGTGAGGCCATCTATGCCTTGGGTTCTGACACCGGTGGGTCAGTGAGGCTTCCAGCCAGTTTCTGCGGTGTGGTGGGCATGAAACCTACCTATGGTTATGTGTCCCGGTACGGCCTGGTGGCCTTTGCCTCTTCCCTGGACCAGATCGGACCTATCACCCGGGATGTTTGGGATTGCGCCCTGGTGATGAACACGATCTGCGGGCGCGACCCCATGGACTCCACTTCAGCCGATGTTCCGGTACCGGATTTTACCTCCTTTTTGAACGGGGATATCAAGGGGCTCAAGATTGGGGTTCCCAAGGAATACTTTGGTGAGGGCATTGACCCGGCGGTCAAGGAAGCGGTCCTGGGGGCCGTGGACAAGCTGACAGAACTGGGGGCTGAGGCAGAGGAGTGTTCACTCCCCCACTCAGAGTACGCCCTGTCTACCTACTACATCCTGGCCCCCGCAGAGGCTTCCTCCAACCTCGCCCGGTACGATGGGGTCCGTTACGGGTACCGGGCGGAAGCCGGAGACCTGCTCGAGATGTTCAAGAAGACCCGGCAGCAGGGATTTGGTCCAGAGGTAAAAAGACGGATCATGCTTGGGACCTATGCCCTGAGTTCCGGGTACTACGATGCATATTACCTCAAGGCCCAGAAGGTTAGAACCTTGATGAGGCGTGATTTTGACCGGGTGTTCGAAAGGTTTGACTGCCTGGTGGCACCGACCTCCCCGGTGGTAGCCTTCCCCCTGGGGGACCGGACTGCCGACCCTCTTAGTATGTACATGGTTGATATTTGCACCATCCCGGTAAACATTGCCGGGATTCCTGGGATTTCCATTCCCTGCGGCTTTAAAGACGGCCTGCCCATTGGCCTCCAGGTGATAGGAAAACCTTTTGACGATGGTACGGTCCTGAGGGTGGCCTATGCCTTCGAAAAGAACACCGATTACCACAAAGAAAGACCGGAGCTCTAGAGGCCGTGCTTTGAGTTGAGAGGAAGAGGTGATAGCGTGACGACTGAATACGAAGTGGTCATCGGGCTTGAGGTTCACGTGGAACTCAATACCGATTCCAAGATGTTTTGTTCCTGCCCGACCACTTTTGGAGCAGAACCCAATACCCATGTCTGTCCCATCTGCCTGGGGATGCCGGGGGTTCTTCCGGTCATCAACCGGAAGGCGGTGGAATACACCATCCGGGCCGCCCTGGCCCTCAACTGCCAGGTTGCGAAGTACAGCAAGTTTGACCGCAAGAATTACTTCTACCCTGACCTGCCCAAGAACTACCAGATTTCCCAGTACGACCTGCCGCTGGCCACGGGTGGGTACGTGGAGATTTCGGTGGACGGGAAGAAGAGAAAGATCGGCATCCGCCGTGTGCACCTTGAGGAAGACGCCGGGAAGCTTTTGCATGAGGGAACCGGGCCGAAGACATCGCTGGTGGACTTCAACCGGACCGGTGTCCCGTTGATTGAGATCGTATCTGAACCTGACCTCCGGTCTCCGGAGGAAGCCCGGCTGTACCTCAACAAGTTAAGGACAATCCTCCACTATACTGGGGTGTCGGACGTCAAAATGGAAGAGGGGTCCCTGCGCTGTGACGCCAATGTGTCAATCCGTCCCCTGGGGAGCGAGGTATTCGGAACCCTTACCGAGGTCAAGAACATGAATTCTTTCCGGGCGGTGGAGAGGGCCCTGGCTTACGAGGTGGAGCGCCAAAAGGAAATTCTGGAGCGCGGGGAAAAGGTGGAAAGGGAAACACGGGGGTGGGATGAAAACCGCCGGATTACAGTTTCCATGCGTGGAAAAGAGGAAGCCCACGACTACCGCTATTTCCCCGAACCGGACTTGGTACCTCTCGAGATCAGCCGGGACTGGGTAGAGGAGATCCAGGAGAGGCTGCCTGACATGCCCGACGAGCGGCAGGCCCGCCTGGTCCGGGAGCTGGGGCTTCCCGAATACGACGCTGAGGTGCTGACCAGTTCCAAGGACCTGGCTGATTTCTATGATGCCTGTGTTAAACACTATCCAGAGGCCAAGACGGTAAGCAACTGGGTGATGGGTGAGGTCCTGGGCTACCTGAACGAAAAGGGTCTGGAAATCACTGACCTCCCCTTTAGGCCCGAGGACCTGGCCGGGCTGCTCAGGCTCATTGACAAGGGCACCATCAGCGGCAAGATTGCCAAGCAGGTTTTCCAGGAGATGTGCAAGAGCGGTAAAGCTCCCGAAACCATCGTAGAAGAGAAGGGCCTGAAACAAATCACTGACGAGTCGGAGATTGCTGCCATTGTGGAGAAGGTGATGGAGGATAACCCCAAGGTCGTAGAGGACTTCCGCGGTGGCAAGGAAAAAGCCCTCGGCTTCCTGGTAGGCCAGGTGATGAAGGCCACCCGCGGGAAGGCGAATCCCCAGTTGGTAAACCGGTTATTCAGGGAAAGATTGTGATTCCGACTGTTGTGCCGTCTGCATATTTTTTTGGGCGGCAGTGCTTTTTTCAGTTTCCATTGGCAGCACCAGTGCTGGTGCAAAATGCAAAGATGGAATGAACTACCAAGAAGCACCGCTGCCCCTTCCTAACTGGTGTTCCATGGTCCATGCCACCCCTAATGTGGCACTTTCTTTTTTAGAGGCCGAAGAAGCTCTTTAACTGGGTGACCCGCTGCCGGCTCACCGGTACCCTGGTTGCTTGCTTGTCGCTCAAGACAAGTTCGTAGGTCCCCCCGAACCACGGAATTATTTCCCTAACCTGGCTCAGGTTGACCAGAAAGCTCCTGTGTACCCGAAAAAAAGGAACTCCAAGGCGTTGTCCCAGTTTCTGCAGGGTGTAATCGGTTTCAAAGACATCCTGGTTTGTCTTGAGGTAGACCTTGCGGTTATGAGTGAAGGCACAATAAATTTTGTGGGCATCGATGAGAACCACCCGGCCGGTACTGTGGACCGGGATTTTTTTCAGAGTCACGTGTTCTTCCAGAAGGTCTAACAGGGACTCAACCCGGGACTTGTATTTCTCCGGGCTTTCCATGTGTTCTAGGCGTTCTTGGATTCTTTCCACTGCTTCCAACAGCCTCGAGAAGTCAAAGGGTTTAAGAAGGTAGTCAATGGCGTTGATTTCAAAAGCTTCGATCGCATACTTGTCGTAAGCGGTGGCAAAGACGATGAGTGGTTTTGGCTGGTTGCACTTGATTAACTGCCGGGCTATTTCCAGGCCTGAGATCTCAGGCATCTTGATATCCAGGAACACCGCGTCTGGCTTGAGATGAAAGATCTCACACAGTGCCTGGCGGCCGTCAGCAGCCTCCCCCACCACTTTGACCCGGCGGGTTTGGTTTAGCAGGTGCCTGAGTTCACTGCGAGCTGGTTCTTCGTCATCGACAATCAGGGTTCGAATCAAGAGGCCACCACCTCCTTTCCGTCCATGGGGATTACCAGGTGAACGGTGGTACCAGAACCGGGATTGGTTTCGATCCGCAAACAATATTCTGGTCCGTAAATGCTCACGAGCCGCTCGTTCACATTTACCAAGCCGATACCGCCCTTGCGCCTCTTACCCCACATTCTGGGCTGAGAGAGAAGGGTTTTCAGCCGGTCGACCGGTATGCCCTGACCTGTATCGTGGACCGAAATTCGGGCCTCTCTCCCGGCCGTCCGGGCCCTGATGGTAACGGTTCCTCCGCCGGGATTAGGCAGGATCCCGTGCTTGACTGCGTTTTCCACAAGGGGTTGGATGATCAAAGAAGGGAGCCTCACCTCCAGAAGTTCCGGGTCGATTTCCTCTCGTATTTCCAAGCGCTCTCCTGCCCGTGCTCTTTCTAATTCCAGGTAGGCGTTGACATGTTCCATTTCCTGGTCAAGGGTCACAAACTGGTTGCCCTGGTAAAGGTTATGCCGGAGAAAATCCGCCAGCTTGACAATCAGTTTGCGGGCCATTTCCACGTCTGTGCGGCAAAACGACACAATAGTGTTCAGGGAGTTGAACAGGAAGTGGGGGTTAATTTGCGCCTGGAGCCCTTTTAATCTCGCCTCAGTTGCCAGTTGGGCCTGCCTCTCCAGTTCGGCCAGTTCGAGGTGGGTTGAGAAAAGCTGAGCCATTCCGGAGACAAACTCGATGTCTACGGGTGTAATACTCTCCTCCTGGTCCTGGTAGAGCATCAGGGCGCCGATAATCCTGTCCCGGCACCGTAAGGGGACCACGACACTTGAACTGAGGGGGCAGGTGGGGGTACTGCAACCGACTTCAGACTTGGATTTAGCGACGAGGGTTTTGCCTTCCTGGATGACCTGCCGGATTTTTCCCACTGGCAGCTTGGTTCCGGGGAGATGGTGGTCCCGGCCTTTGCCCATGTGGACCAGAACCCGGTGGCTGTCAGTTATGGACACGGCTGCTATCTTCATGTTCTGAAGGATGATTCGCGCGGCCTGGGTGGCCGATTTCTTGTTGAGGCCTTCCCGGAGATAGGGCATGGTTTGGCGGGCTATGGACAGGACCTTGTTGGTTTGGAAGGCACTAATCTTTTCCTCGCCACTTACCACCGACTCAACCATGAGCATGAAGATCGCCATGCCGACTGAGTTAACGATGATCATCGGCCATCCGATGATGGAAACCAGGTCGATGGCGGCTTCCAAGGGGCGCGCCACGGCAATGATGATACCCATCTGCATTGCTTCAGTTACGATCCCAGTTGCAAAGGCCAGGGGCCAGCCGACACGGTGAGTCTTCAAAAAGTGCCGGATCAGCCCGGCTGCGAGCCCTTCCAACGTTGTTGATAGACCACAGGCAAAGGCGGTAAAACCACCGACAAAATAACGGTGGATTCCCCCCATCAAGCCGGCCATCAGCCCCACCATGGGTCCACCCAGGAGCCCGGCAATTCCGGCCCCGATAACCCGTGAATTGGCGATGGCTCCATTGATTGGGACACCCAGGTAAGTTCCACTGATGGACAGCAGGCCGAAAAAAAGTGCCAGGTACAGCCGTTGACGGAGGCTCATGGAGCCTTGCAGGAGGCTTCGGAACAGCCTGGTCCTGGTGAAGATGTAGGCGACAACGGCGATAACGGCCATTCTTTCTGTCAGGGTAATAACCAGCTGGAGGTCCATCTCAAATCCCATCCTGCTCATGGTATGGCGATCCCTGTTGTTGGCAGCTTGGTCCAGGTTGAGGATTTAGTCCGGGAGTGAAATGAGTCCATTTGCGGGTGAGTCCTAAAGTGAATTCAGGATTGACACGCGATTCATATAAGTTCAATTTTACACTCGAAGAAGCAATTCCTCCTTTGTCTCTAGATTCATTTCCGAATAACTGGCAATGCAGGAGGTTTGAGCATCCCTCGGTAACGGGTGAAAATTCCCATTGGTACCGCAATATTGCCATTGGTACCGGATTCTAACCATTGACAGTTAACTGATTGCCAAGGGCTACGATTGGTTTATACAATTGAATAAAATACAGAATTCGTATTTTTCAGAGTACTCATCTTCATTGTTTTTGAATTGTGAAACTGTAACCAGCACGAACGAAACAGGTACACACGGATAGACTTGTTCCAAAAGGGGGGTGAGTGTGTTAAGTCCTTGTTTGACACGGATTACGCTCTGAGAGGAGTCTTAACTTGCTGAAGGGAGGAGGCTTTTCGTGAATTCACTTGCTGTCGCCGTGCTTGCCCTAGTTGGGTTCATCATTGCTTACAGGACCTACGGGACCTTTATCAGCCAGCGTATCTTCGGTATTGATCCCTCGCGTGTCACCCCGGCCCACGAGTTTGAGGATGGGGTGGATTTCGTGCCTACCAGGCGTGAAATCCTTCTGGGCCACCACTTTACGTCCATCGCCGGTGCGGCACCCATCGTCGGCCCCGCCATTGCCGTTATCTGGGGCTGGGTTCCGGCCATCCTCTGGGTTGTGTTCGGAGCCATCTTCATGGGGGCTGTCCACGACTTTGGTGCTCTAGTGGTCTCGGCGCGGCATAAAGGCCGGTCCATCAGTGAGCTTACCGAGGACCTGGTTGGGCCCAGGGCCCGGACCTTGTTTCTCCTTCTGACATCCTTTGCCTTACTCATTGTGATTGCGGTCTTCGGCCTGGTTATTGCTATTCTCTTCACCACTTACCCACAAAGTGTCTTGCCGATCTGGGTTGAGATCCCGATCGCACTCCTGGTCGGATACATGGTCTACAAGAAATCGGCAAACCCAACTCTGGCTGGTATCGTGGCAATTATTACCCTTTACATTTTCGTTTACCTGGGAACAATTATCCCCATCGAAATTCCGGCCTTCATTGGTGGCAACGTTATCCTCACCTGGGTCATTATCCTGCTGGTTTATGCCTATATTGCTTCAACGCTACCGGTTTGGGTTCTCCTGCAGCCCCGTGACTACATTAACTCCCACCAGCTGTTCGTTGCCCTGGCCCTCATGTACCTGGGTCTTCTTGTTGCCAGGCCGGCCATCGTGGCCCCGGCCGTTAACACCAATGTACCGGATGCCCCCATGTTTGTTCCCTTTCTTTTCATTACCATTGCCTGTGGGGCCATTTCCGGTTTCCACAGCATGGTTTCCTCCGGGACCACTGTCAAACAGCTTGACAATGAAAGGGATGCCAAGGCCGTGGGCTACGGCGGGATGTTGATGGAAGGAACCCTCGCTGTCATGGCTGTTCTGGCGGCCACAGCCGGTTTTGCCTCCAGGGCTGCTTGGAGTGAACACTACGCCAGTTGGTCGGCTGCCCAGGGATTGGGAGCCAAGGTTAGTGCCTTCGTGGAAGGAGGCTCCACCTTTCTTACCGCCCTGGGTCTCAGTCCCGAGTTCGCGACTGGTATTGTAGCCGTACTGGTTGTCAGCTTTGCGGCCACTACCCTTGACTCCGCCACCCGTATCCAGAGGTATATCATCAGCGAGCTGGCTGAGGACTACAATGTCAAGGCCCTCGCTTCTCGCCACGGAGCGACCATTATAGCCGTTGGTACGGCCTTCCTGCTTGCCCTCATCAACGGGGGCAAGGGCGGGCTCATCCTCTGGCCCCTCTTTGGAGCCACGAACCAGCTCATGGCCGGCCTGGCCCTGCTGATGATTACAGTCTGGCTGGTGAGAATCAGGAAACCCACCATCTATACCGTGATCCCGATGCTCTTTGTCCTCTTTATGACCTCGTGGGCTATGCTCATCAACGTCAGGAACTTTGCTGCCTCTGGACAGACCTTGCTCTTGGTACTGGGGATCGGTATCATTCTCCTTGAGATCTGGCTGCTGGTGGAAACGGTTCTCACCTTCGGCCGCATCAAGCGGGAACCACTGGTTGGCGCCGATGTCGGTGACGATTAGTACTGGTGGAGAAGGAGACGGACTGACACCGCGGGAAAGACGAGATGAAGAAGAGGTGTCGAAAAGGCGGGTGTTTCTCCCGCCTTTTCCACGTTTGCTGGGCATGCCTGCTGAGCCGACAGGCCGAAAGAAGCCCTGTCGCCTAACCGGCGGGAAGACAATCCGTAGGCAAGGGCGCTATTGGCAGCGGTGGGGTCTGAAAGAAGCCGCTGCGGTATGGTCATAGATTTCCTGCAAAGGATCATTGCACGTCCCGATGGGGGTTTGGGAACTCATCAGTTATCCAGTTAAAAAGCAGTTGGTAAATTGGACAAGGTTCAAACTGGTAGCCGCATGGGCGGGATGAAGAGAGATACAAGAATAAGGCCCCGGTATTTCGGGGCCTCGCTAATTCAAAACCTTTGGGGTTGCCAAGGTTTGAAGCCGCTATTCACCCTTCAGGATTTCGAAGAACTCCCTCCAGTTCTTCCCTTCGTCCCTGAGCTCAAGGACTTTCTCGAGGGGGATATCCAGCTTAGCGGCCAGGCGCCTGGCAGTATGGATGTCCTTGCTGCGGTGGACATTCTGGCGGATCTGCTTTGCCACTTCTTCCCAATCCAGTCCGAGCTGTTGGGCCACATCCTGCCACGTATTGTCCTCGGTTTTCATTTCCCTTACTTCTTCCACACTCTTGCCGGAAAGCTCGGCTAGGGTCCTGACTAGGTAGAGGCCGGTACGATGCCGCACTTTCTTACCCTTCAGGATCTGGACATTCTGGCGGATCTCCTTTGCTACTTCCTCCCAATCCAGTCCGAGCTGTTGGGCTATATCCTGCCATGTATTGTCGTCGGTTTTCATTTCCCTTATTTCTTCTACACTCTTGCCGGAAAGCTCGGCCAGGGTCCTGACCAGGTAGAGGTCGCCACGATAGCGCACCTTTTTCGCCTTGGGATGGAGTATTTTCGCCATCGCCCGGCGAACCTGGTCTTGATCAACTCCGAGATTATCCAGTACTTGCGCTAAACCTTGGTCCTGGATCTGCCCAAAGATGTCTTCGAAGGAAGAATCGCTGAGATGGCTCAGTACCGCGGCACCAACAATGTCCCGTACGTGCCAGTTGAAATCAGGTTTCTCGGGAACTGCTGATGGAGCAGCAAGGGCGGCGGTGGTGGCCAAAAACGCCACCAGCAATCCCAACACCAGATACTTTGTGACCTTAGCTTTCATCGAAACACCTCCTGGTTTCTTGTTGCTTTTATTCTAGCCAGGGGTTTTTAAGAAACCTTAATGAAAGTTCGGAAAAAGTGTGGAAAATTACCTTCCTGTTGGGAGGGAGACTGAGAACCTGGCACCACCCAACGGGCTTTCTCCCGCGCAGACTGAACCCCCGTGCCTTTGAACGATGGCCTTGGTAATGGCGAGACCCAGTCCGGTTTCTCCTCCGTCACCTTTATAAAAGCGTTCAAATACTTTCTCTCTCTCTATTTCCGTTATGCCCGGACCGTCATCATCTACGCAAATGTGAACAGTCCCCGACTTTTCACTGATTGAAATCTCAAGCCTGGACCGGGCAAAGCGCAGGCCGTTGTCCACCATGTTTCCAAGGGCTTGGAGCAACTTTTCGCGGTCAACTTCGGCCAATACTTTCTTCCCTATTTTCGTGTTTAACATGATCCCCCTGGCGGCAGCCCTGGCCCGAAACCTTTCGGCAAGCTCTTGGACCACTGCGCCAAGGTCTGCTTTCTTGAAAGAAAAGTCTTCATCCACGTTCTCCAGGCGGGCCAGCTCCACCACCCCGTTGACCATGGATTTCAATCGTTCTGACTCCCTGATGATAACTCGCAACCCTTTCTCGGCTTCTTCTCCCCGGAAAACCCCGTCGGCAATGCCTTCCGCATAACCCTTAATGGCAGCCACCGGGGTTTTGAGGTCATGAGACATGTTTTGCAGTATGCGCTGCTGCGCAAGGTCATACTCTTTGAGTTTCCTGGCCATGGTGTTGAAGCTCTCGGCCAGTTCCTCCAATTCGTCACCTGTCCGGATACTTATACCTCCGGAAAAGTCCCTTTCAGCCACTCGTGCCACGCCCTGCTGCAACCTTTTGAGCGGGGTAACCAGTTTGTTGCTGAATACCAGGGCCATGGCCAAGGCCGCCAAACCCGTCAAAACAAAACCGCGAAAGAGCAGGGTCAATAATTCCTTACGCACCACGTTAATATCTTTCAACGGTGCGCTCATAATCAAAGCCCCTAAAGTACGGTGGTCTCTTTTCAGGGGGAGCATGACAACTGCAACTTCCCGGTTTCCCAGCCGAAAGCTGTCGCTAACAACCCTTCCATCAAGAACACGCTGCAGCTGGGGAGGGTTCAGGACCTGGCCGGTGCGGTATCTAAGGCGGTCACTGGCAGCTATGATCTCCCCCTTCCGGTTGATGACGATGTAGTCCCCGGTAACAACGCGGTTTGCCAGGGCTATGGCCAGTCGTGGCACTTGCGGCAGGGGTGCATCCTGGGCCAGGACCCGGGTAAAGAGAGGGACCAGGTTTCCTCCTTCAGCCGCCAGGTTTCGTTGCGTGGTTCGGGTTAGATGGCGGTTCAGAAGTCCATTAAATGCTGTACCAAGGATGAAAAAAGACACGACCAACAGCAGCAGGTAAGTGGTGATTAGCTTCCAGCGGATACTCATTTTGGGCTTCCCTCTTCTCGCAGCCGGTAGCCAAACCCCCAGACCGTGTCGATACAGACACCTGTGTCCGGTGAGATTTTCTTGCGCAGGCGTTTTACTAGATCATCCACAGCCCGGACGTCACCGAAATAGTTTTCCCCCCATACCGCCTCAAGTAATTCCTCTCGACTGAAAGCCCGCCCCACGGCAGCAGCCAAGGTGCACAGAAGGGCGAATTCTTTCCGGGTAAGGGGCAGTTCTTTCCCCTGCCACCGGACGGTGTGGCTGTTCTTGTTGATGGTCAATTCACCTGCTGACAGCTCCTTTTCCCATGTTCTTTCTAAGCGGCGGAAAATAGTTTTCACCCGGGCCACCAGTTCCCGGGGACTGAAAGGTTTAGGAAGGTAGTCATCGGCTCCCAGTTCAAGCCCCAAGATACGGTCAGTCTCTGTACCGCGGGCAGAGATAAAGATGAGGGGAACTCCGCTGATACGGCGGATTGACTGGCAAAGCGCGATTCCGTCGATACCGGGCAGCATGATGTCAAGTACCAAAAGGTCAGGTTTTTCCCGGTCAATAGCCTCCACCAGCCCCTCTCCCCGGTCGAACAGGCGGACTCTAAAACCGGCCTGTTCTAAATAGGCCTTGAGAATTGTACGGATGTTTTCATCATCATCTACAATAAATATTAGTTTCGCCACCACAATTACCTCCAAGGGTACTCCCTTCCTAAAGAGTATTATACAATAAATAGGCTCTTGTGATTTCCTCACCTTTTTTCCAACCGAATCAACAGAACAAGAAGGAGGACCGTGCTCATGAGATTAGCCATTGCGCTGGCTGGATGTGGCCGGGTCGGAAGGATGTTTTTGAAACTCCTTCAGGAGAAATCCCGTCTGCTCAAGGAGCAATATCACCTGGAGCTTAAGGTCGTGACCGCTGTGGACATCTTTGGTGCTGCTGACGACCCCAAGGGTCTCGATATTGATAAGCTTGTGACGGCTTCGACTTCCCAGGTAGGTATCTCTGGCTATCCCGGGGCTACTCCCGGGATGAGCGGGGTAGAAGCTATCAGTCGGACTTCGGCCCAGGTGTTGGTTGAGGCCGGTCCGACCAACATTCAAACCGGGGAGCCAGGGCTTGCGCATTTTAGAGCTGCCTTGGCCAGGGGAATGCATGTGGTCACCCTCAGCAAAGGTCCCCTGGTGGTGGCTTATCCTGAAATCAGCTCATTAGCGAAAAAAAGTGGTGTTGTCTTAAAGTTCAGCGGTGCTACGGCGGCAGCCTTACCCACCACTGACATTGCGCTTTACGCCCTGGCGGGGTGCAAGATCAACAGAATTATGGGGATTCTCAACGGCACCACAAACTACATCCTCACCCGCATGACCAGGGACGCGGTGCCTTACGAAGAAGCCCTGAAGGAAGCCCAAGCTAAGGGTATTGCCGAACCGGATCCCAGTCTGGATGTTGAGGGGTGGGATACGGCCTCCAAAATCTTGATTTTAGCCAACGCCGTCATGGAGGCAAATCTCACCCTGAAAGATGTAGACATAGAGGGGATTGCAGGGATTACCCTGGAAAGGGTAAAGGCTGCCCGTGCTGAAGGGAAAGTCATCAAGTTGATGGGCGAGGCCTGCTGGGAAGGCAGGGGCGTCAAGGTGAATGTCAGACCACAGACAATCCCCCTGGAGCACACCCTGGCCGGGGTTTCTGATGCCGTCAAGGCGGTGCATTTTGAGACTGACGTTGCGGGAGACCTCACGGTCATCGGGGGCAGGTCTGACCCGAAGGCAGCGGCAGCTGCAGCGCTCAAGGACGTGATCAACCTGTCAAGGGAGATCGGGTCTTAGCTGGTAAAGGGGTGCTGCCTGATAGTCTCCCCAATACTTGGATAGGATGTAAGCTCCATGTCTAGATTGCAGGTAGCGAAGAGAATGCAGGCAATACTTCTTTATGCGACCTGGAATGCTTTGGCAGAAAGGCGATCCTTTTCTTGACAGATCATACTGCGCATGCTAAGATTTTTATACAGTTTCTGATATTATGATATAAGGAGAAGAAAAAATGAAGGGAAGATTAGCGGTGGCTTCAGAATCCTATACCCATGCAGACCTCATGGCTCGGTTCTTCTCTGGGCTTTCTCATCATATCCGTTATCGTCTTGTAGCCTCCTTGACTGCAGGAGAAAGAACTGTAAACGAATTAGCAGAAAATCTAGGTTGTTCACAAAGCCAGATTTCTAACCATCTTGCATGTCTCAGGTGGTGTGGATATGTTAGAAGCCGTCAGGAGGGCAGGTATGTTTATTATAAGGTTACGGATAAACGCATTTTAGAAATCTTGAAGCTGGCTCAATCGGTTGTTGCCGAAAACGCCGAACAAATAAGTACTTGTACGAGAATGTAAAGGAGGTAGTCAGGGTTTCACATGACCCAGCTGTGCCCAAACCGCACAGGTGGCTCTGTCCGGTCTGGATGGGGTTAGCGAAGTAACGGTTAGACCTTCAGGTGATACGGTAATTACTTATGACAGAAGAAAAGTTTGGTTAGATAAGTTTGTCGATGCCTCAAAACCATATGGGTATAGCATAAGACAAAAATAAGATTGGAGGTCAAAGACTTGACAGATTGTTGTGGGATCAAGAATGAGCCTGTCAAAGAGGATAAGAATGTTAACTGTCCAATGTGTGGGAACATAGGGAGAAAGGTTGAGACAATTACTCTGAAGAGCCTGTTGCTGCCAGACGCTTTAGCAAGACTGGAACCCAGAAGTCAGTACAGTATGTGTACGAATCGTACGTGTGATATCGTGTACTTCAGCGAGGGAGGAGAACTCTTTAAGACTTCTGAACTTAAAGTACCAGTCTTTCAAAAATCGGCTGACGAAAACTGTCCGGTGTGTTACTGCTTCGGTTGGACAAGAAAAAAAATAAGAAAAGAAGTTCAAGAGACTGGCAAGAGCACCGCAATTTCCACGATTGCCGAGCATATTAAAGCAGGAAGGTGCGGCTGCGAGGTAAATAACCCTCAAGGTTCTTGTTGTCTAGGAAATGTCAAATCGGTATTACAGGAGTTCAGAAGGGACCGTGTTTGCCCTCGTTAATTACCAAGGCTCTGGATCGGGGCTGGGATTTGCCCTCCGCGCCGGACGAAACCGGCGGAACTGAAGTTATTGAGGGCCATAACCGGGGCTCGACCAAGTAAGCCGCCGAACTCGACCCAATCCCCAGCCTTCTTGCCTGGGGCTGGGATCACGCGGACGGCGGTTGTTTTCTTGTTGATCACCCCAATGGCGGCTTCGTCGGCAATGATGGCAGCGATGGTTTCGGACGGGGTATCACTTGGAACTGCGATCATGTCCAGCCCTACCGAGCAAACGCTGGTCATGGCTTCCAGTTTATCAAAGGTCAGGGCCCCGCTGGAGACGGCTTCCACCATTCCGGCGTCTTCGCTCACCGGGATGAAAGCCCCACTGAGCCCCCCCACGTAAGAACTGGCCATGGCACCACCCTTTTTCACGGCATCATTCAATAGCGCCAGGGCTGCCGTTGTCCCATGGGTTCCACACCGCTCCAGTCCCATGGCTTCCAGGATGTTGGCGATGCTGTCGCCAACGGCAGGGGTGGGGGCAAGGGAGAGGTCTACAATCCCAAACCGTACCCCCAGGCGCTGTGAAGCCATCCTTCCCACCAGTTCCCCCATGCGCGTGATCTTGAAAGAGGTTTTTTTGATCTGTTCGGCCAGTTCGCCCAAGTCGGCATCGGGACCCAGTTTCTTGACAACGCCGTGCACCACTCCCGGCCCGCTGACACCGACGTTTACAACTGCTTCCGACTCCCCAGGTCCATGGTAGGCCCCGGCCATAAAGGGGTTATCTTCCGGGGCGTTGGCGAACACCACCAGCTTGGCACACCCAATTCCATCCCGGTCTGCCGTGGACCGGGCCGTTTCCTTAATGATCTCACCCATGGCCAGGACAGCGTCCATGTTGATGCCGGCCTGGGTGGTGGCCACATTTACGGAAGAACAGACCCGCTCTGTCTGGGCCAGGGTCTCCGGAATGGCCTCCAGCAGTGCTATTTCTCCCCTGGTGAACCCTTTATGTACCAGGGCCGAAAAACCACCGATGAAATTGACCCCCACCTCTTGGGCCGCCTCATCAAGGGTGTGGGCGATCCGGGTAAACCCTTGAGCAGTGTATGCTCCGAGAAGGGAAACGGGGGTAACGGAGATGCGCTTGTTGATGATGGGGATGCCGAATTCAGCTTCAATTTCTTCGGCCACCGGAACCAGGCGTTCGGCGTAGGAGGTGATTTTCCGGTGGATGTTGGAGCAGAGTTTCTCGAGGTCCGGGGCGGTACAATCCCAGAGGCTGATTCCCAGGGTCACCGTTCGGACGTCCAGGTTTTCCAGTTGCAGCATCCTGATGGTTTCGAGAATCTCGCGGGTACTTATGGTCATAAACAGTGCCCCCGACTAAATCCGGTGCATGTACTTGAAGATTTCTTCACGTTGGGCCTTGATGTCGACGCCAAGCTCGTCTCCCCGGTTCTCGAGTTTCTTCTTCAAGGTCTCGAAGGATTCCGAACACCCGGCAATATCCACCAGCATGATCATGGCGAAGAGATCCTGCATGGTTGTCTGGCTGATGTCCAGGATATTGACGTTGTGCTGGGCGAGGACTTGGGACACCCCGGCGATAATACCGACCTTGTCCCGCCCGACCACGGACACCACGACCCGGACGGGGGTGTTTTCCTCCTCCGGGGTTTCCAGGTTTTCCTTCGCTAGGGTCAGGGGTGGTTGCTCGCGGGACGGCCTGTCCATTTTCTGAACCTGCAGGGCTAAACCCTTCCCCCGGGCCCAGGCCCGGGCGTCGGATGTCACAATCGCTCTTTCTGGGATACAGATGGTGTTTCCCCGGCGGTACCTAGCGATGTTGTCGACGGTGATGATGGTCTGCAATTGGGCTTCCTCCCGGAAGAAAGAAGGTGGGTATCACTTGCCCTGATTTTACTTCTTCTGGCGGAAACCGTCAAGCGGTGGATGACGACGAAGGAAGGCAAGTAGGAGATGTGGAAATACAAATGTTAGTTTATTTCATCTTCGGCCTGAGATAATTGTTTTGGAGGAAGCTCCCGAGTCTGCAACTACGTCTGGAAGGGAGGGAACTTATTTTGTTCTCGCTGGGCTCGTCGTGAGAGGTCAGCGGGAGCAAGCTTCCCGGTCAGGGGATGCAGATCCTTTGTCACTGGCATGGTGGTGCTGGTCTTAGATGACATGGAGCACTTCTACGAAAATACAGGTTCCACCCTGGATTTTCATCCTTCGTGGTGCCGCCCGTGTGGCGGCATGGGGCACTACTACCAAAATACTTGTTCCGTTCTGACTTTTCATTCTTTGTGGTGCCGCCGTGCTATAGGCGGCCTGCAGGACTGCTGCGAAAAGACCGGTTGTGGTTCTTGTTCTCAGTGAATCCCTGCTACCGGGGCGGCATCAAGCACTAATTTAAAAAGGAGGTAGTGAACCATGGAATTCAAAGGTATCTATGCCCCGATTCCAACCCCCTTCATTGATGAGGAGATTGCCTGGGATAAGTTGGACGAAAACCTAAAGAAGTGGGAGGAATCGGACCTCACGGGTCTCACCGTCCTGGGTTCAAACGGTGAATTCGTCTTTCTGGATCCCGAGGAAAAGGTCCAGCTTGTAAAATTCGTGCGGGCGCATTTTCCAAGGAAAATCATCGCCGGAACCGGTTGTGAATCGACCCGGGCCACCATTGAGATGACGAAAAAAGCAGCCGATGCCGGAGCCGATTGTGCCTTGGTAATCACCCCCAGTTACTACAGGGGGGGGATGACTGATGAAGCCCTAAAGGTTCACTATACGGCAGTAGCTGACGCCTCACCCATCCCGGTCATGCTTTACAACATGCCTCGTAACACCGGTGTGAATATGTCGGTTCCCCTGGTTGTTGAGCTCGCCCGGCACCCGAACATAGTGGGGATCAAGGATAGCTCGGGTAACATTGTCCAGATCGCGGACATGGTTGCGAAGACCCGTGGTGAGGACTTTGTCGTCTTTGCAGGTTCGGGAAGCTTCCTGCTCCCTACCCTTTTGATGGGAGGGGTTGGTGGTACCCTGGCCGTGGCCAACGTGGCCCCGAACGAAGCCGTTCGGATCCAAACCCTTTTTGAGGAAGGAAGGCTTGAAGAGGCCAGGAAGGAACAGGCAAGAATCCTGGACCTTAACGCGGCCGTAACCAGCCGCTGGGGGGTACCGGGCTTGAAAGCCGCCCTGGACTTAATCGGCTATTTTGGTGGAAAGCCGCGTCACCCCTTGGTACCGCTCTCGGAGGACAAGAGGGCTCAATTAGCTGTTATCCTCCGGGAGTACGGCTTTGAGCCAAGGTGGGTGTGATGAGAAAGCTTAGAAGCCAGATGATGATCGAAGGGCTTGCCGGGGCCTACCCGCGGGCCCTTTACCGGAGCATGGGGTACGATGACCAGGATTTGCGCAAACCACACATCGGGATCGTCAATTCCTGGAGTGAAGTCAACCCGGGGCACATCCACCTCCGGCAGCTGGCGGAATTCGTGAAGCAAGGTGTCTGGCAGGCGGGGGGAACCCCCTTTGAGTTCAATACCATATCCCCCTGTGATGGTGTGGCCCAAGGGGTGGGAATGCACTACATATTACCTAGCCGTGATGTTATTGCTGCTTCCGTCGAATGCATGACCCAGGCCCACCGCTTCGACGGCCTGGTTATGCTGGGCTCCTGCGACAAAATCGTACCTGGGATGCTCATGGCCGCCGCGGTCTTAGACCTTCCCACGATTTTTGTTACCGGTGGCCCCATGGAGCCCAGGACCATGGCCGGGCAGGACTTGGTGGTTTGTGATGTTAAGGAAGCCATGGGCCGGGTCAGTTCTGGCGAGATTACGGAACCAGAATTCGAGGAAATCGAGCGGGATACCTGTACCGGAGCTGGGGCCTGTGGAATGATGGGGACGGCCAACACCATGTCCTGCCTGGTTGAGGCTTTAGGGCTCTCCCTACCAGGTACAGCCACAATCTCGGCCTTGGACGCCAAACGGCAGCGTTTGGCCAAGCAAGCTGGAAGGCGCGTTGTAGAGCTGGTTAAGGAGGGTGTACATGCGCGCCGGTTCCTGACCCGGGCCTCCTTGGAAAACGCCCTCAGGGCCGTACTGGCCATGGGCGGTTCGTCCAACGTGGTCCTTCACGTGTTGGCCATGGCGGCCCTGGCCCAGGTGCCCCTGGTGCTAGACGACTTTGACCGGTTGAGCCGTGAGACTCCTCTGATAGCCAAGTTCAAGCCAGCTTCAAAATATACCTTGAAAGATTTTGAGTCAGCCGGAGGAATGCCGGGTCTCTTAAAGGAGCTAACTCCACTGCTCAACCTAGACTGTCCGGTGGTAGAAGGCGGGGACCTGCGGAGCCGGATAGAAGGGGCACGGGTTTCGAGGCGGGAGGTGATTCACTGTCTGGAGGAGCCCTTGGCGCCTGAAGGAGGCCTCGCTGTTCTGAAAGGCAACCTGGCTCCCCACGGGGCCATCGTGAAGCAGAGCGGGGTTAACCCGTCGATGCTGGTTCATACCGGGCCGGCCCGGGTGGCTGAGTCCGAGGAAGAGGTCAGGGAGCTGCTTCTTGGGGGTCAGGTTCAACCAGGTGATGTTCTCGTCATTCGTAATGAAGGTCCCAAGGGCGGGCCGGGGATGCGGGAGTTGTCAATACCGGCGGCCCTGCTGGTTGGTATGGGATTGGGGGATTCAGTGGCCATGGTTACCGACGGGAGGTTTTCAGGGGCTACGCGGGGGCCCTGCATCGGCCATGTGGCCCCGGAGGCGGCTGAAGGAGGGCCCTTGGCATTGGTGGAAGACGGTGATCTCATCGAGATCGACATCCCCTCCCGTGAACTCAACCTCAAAATTACCCAGCAGGAGATGGACCGGCGCCTGGCTAGTAGAAGGGGCCAACTAGAAGAAGCGACGGGTTTTTTGGGGCTTTACGCCAGAAGCGTGGGTTCTTCTGCCCATGGGGCCCTGTTTATCCGGCCGAGCATGGGGCCGGGACGAAAGGGTGGACCGGTATGAACCACTTTTCGGGACTGGTTAGGAAGGACTCGGGAGGTGAGAAGTAGTGCCGCTGGTGGATGGTGGGTTTGATATTGAGTTCCCCCGTATGGTTAGGGTCAAACAGAGATTCCGGGCCGACCGGATTAAGGATATCAGGCAAAGGGTTTTCGCTGAATTGGAACGTGAGGAGGTCCGGCGCCGTTTTCAAAAAGGGCAGCGGATTGCGGTCACGGTGGGTAGCCGTGGGATTGCAAGTATCGGCGAAGTTACCAGGGCCATTGTTGATAAATTAAAGGAATTCGGTACCGAGCCTTTCATCATTCCAGCCATGGGAAGCCACGGTGCGGCCACACCCGAGGGCCAGAGGGAGGTCTTGGCCACTTACGGGGTGACCGAGGAAACCATGGGGGTACCCATTGAGGCTACCATGGAGGTTGTTCAGCTTGGAACCACTGAAAGCGGGACACCTGTATACTTTAGCAAGCCGGCTTACGAGGCTGACGGTGTTCTGGTGGCCAACCGGGTGAAGAACCACACCAGGTTTCGCGGCCCAGTGGAAAGTGGGCTGATGAAGATGATGGTCATTGGCCTCGGCAAGCACCGGGGGGCGACCTATGTTCATAAACAGGGGTTCGAGCGTTTTGCCACCCTCATTCCAGAGGTCGGCCGGGCCATCTTAGAGAGGGCTCCCATCACCTGTGGTCTGGCCATGGTCGAGAACGGTTACCACGAACAAATGGTCATCCGGGCTGTTACACCAGACAAGATTGAGGAAACCGATATGGAGCTGTTAAGACTTGCCCGCGAGGCGATGCCCCGGATCCTGTTGGATGAGATTGATGTTCTGATTGTTGAAGAAATCGGGAAAAACATCAGTGGTTCGGGGATGGATCCCAATATCACCGGACGTTATTCTGAACCTTTCATGATGGCATCAAACCCCAAACCACGTGTCCAGAAGATTGTTGTCCTCGGGCTGACCGAACAAACCCACGGTAATGCTTGTGGAATCGGTGACGCTGACCTGACGACAAGGGCGGTCTTTGAGGAGATGGACCTCGTGAAAACCTATGCCAATGTGATCACTTCTACCCTTCTCAACTCCGGCGCCATTCCCATGATGATGGAAAACGACCGGCAGGCAGTAGTTGTCGCCTTGAGGACCTGCAACCGGGTGGAACCACCCGAGGCCAGGGTCGTACGGATTAGGAACACCTCCGAGTTAGACGAAATCCATGTCTCGGAGGCCTTGCTGCCGGAGGTGGAAAGCAACGAGAACCTGGAGGTGATCGGGGACTTAGGACCGATGGTCTTTGATGACAATGGGAGGTTGGTTTAAGCACAAACTTTTTCCTCATCAAGGTACACTAAAGGTTGTGCCCTTTGTTGCCGAACTTAGGGCTTCTTCCCCGACGGGGGAAGGGAGAGGGCCCGTAAGGGGTGGGGAGCCAGAAAGGCAGGCAAGAAGCAGGGGTTTCCAGACCCATCGCGAAGAGGTATAATAAAGAAAGAGGCTGGTCGGGGCGGTATCCATGGAACCGCACCAGGGATGAGGCCAGCCGGGCTCAAGCCTTCCGGCCCCCGGATGGAGCCAGGCCGGTGGGGGAAGGGGTTTCGGAAACCGAGTCCAGGTTCATTCCAGGTTTATAGGTCAAGAACGCCAGAACGACTGCTTGGATCCGTAGGGACCGAGACAGAAGGACCGGCGAAGCTTTTCGAAGGGGCTTTCTGTCGCCTGTGCGGAGAAGCCCCTTGTTTTGTTTCTAGCTACAGGTACGGTGGCCAGGGCGACGGCCGGGGGGTGGGAACCGGCGGGACGGCAAAAATGGCAATGGGGGTTGTTGTAAAGAACCCAAAAGGGAGCCGAGGAGTGGTTTCTTTCTGAGGCAGGGGGTGTTTGGGTCTGGGAAAAAAAAGGGATGCTGCGGCTTCTGGTGACGGCTTGCTGAGGGTCGGGATCATCGGTGCGGGAAGGGTTGGTTCAACTGTAGGTTATATTCTCGGGGAAAAAGGGTACCGGCTCTGTGGGGTGTGCAACCGGTCAGTTGCATCGACGAAACGGGCCGCCCGTGACCTGGGAACCCGGGCTTTCGACAACCCTGTACAGCTGGCGGCGGAATCCACGCTGGTTTTGCTCACCACCCCTGATGACCATATCGAAGGGGTTTGCCGGCGGATTGCCCGTGAAGGGGGATTCCGGCCCGGTCAGGTGGTGGTGCACATGAGTGGTGCCTTGGGTTCTGACTGCCTTGACACTGCTGCCCGGGAGGGGGCGTACCCGGTTTCCATCCATCCTTTGCAGACCTTTGTCAGTTTCGAAAAAAGGAATGACCTTGGTGGGGTATTCTGTGCGGTGGAGGGCCATCCCCGGGCCCTACCGGTGGCACGCCGGCTGGTTCGGGACCTGGGTGGCCGTTTCGTAGAGATCGACCCCAAGGCCAAGGTTCTTTACCACGCCGCCGCTGTCGTTGCGTGTAATTACCTGGTTGGTGTGCTTGATTTCGCCACCGAGCTGTTTGCTGCCACCGGGGTTGACAGGGACGAAGCCCTGAAGGCCTTGTTACCCCTGGTGAAGGGGACGGTGGACAACTTGGAACGAGTTGGCATCCCGGCGGCCTTGAGTGGTCCGTTGGCCCGGGGTGATGTGGAGACGGTAAAGGCCCACCTGTCTGAAATCCAGGCTTATGAAGCTAGAGCCGGGAACGACTTCCAGTGGAGCTTGGTCTACAGAACCCTCGGGAGAAAGACCCTGGCTGTGGCCCGGGCACGGGGCCTCGACAGGGAAGCGGCGGAAAGGTTGGAGAACCTGTTGGGGACGACTGGGCCGGACGGTTGCCGGGAAGATGAGGAAAGAACAAAAGGTGAGGAAAGAACAATGAGAAGGGAAGAGGGTAATGGAAGGCAGAAAAACGATCCTGGATTTCCAGCGCAAGAAGTCGGAAGGCAAGAAGATTACCATGCTGACGGCCTATGATTACCCTACGGCCAGGGCAGTCGACCAGGCTGGGGTTGATTCAATCCTGGTCGGGGATTCCCTGGGGATGGTGGTGTTAGGGTACGAAAACACCCTTTCTGTTACCCTGCAGGACATGATTCATCACGCCAAGGCCGTCATGCGGGGGGCACGGAAAGCCTTCGTGGTTGCGGACATGCCCTTTATGACCTACGAGATTAACCGGGACGAAAGTATCCGGAATGCAGGGCGACTGGTGCAGGAAGCAGGGGTGCAGGCAGTGAAGGTGGAAGGGGGCCGTGAGATCATCAACGTGGTGGAAGGGATTGTCAGCACTGGGATCCCGGTCATGGGGCACCTGGGGCTTACTCCCCAGTCTATCCACCAGTTCGGGGGGTTCAAAGTCCAGGCCAAGGATGAAGCAGCTGCCCGGAAGTTGCTCGAGGACGCCCTGGCCTTGGAGGAGGCCGGTGCCTTTGCCGTGGTTCTTGAAGGTATCCCACAGCAGTTGGCTCGCCTGGTCACGGAGCGGCTGGGTATCCCGACCATCGGGATTGGGGCTGGACCGGACTGTGACGGGCAGGTCCTGGTCACCCACGACCTTTTGGGTATTTTTGACCGCTTTGTTCCCAAGTTTGTTAAGCAGTACGCCAACATGTACGAACTGATGCTGGAATCCTTGTCCCGTTATGTTCAAGAAGTAGAGAACGGAACTTTCCCAGGACCGGAACACTGCTTTAACATCGAACCTGAGGTACTTGAGTCACTGTACCGAGGTGAGTAGCTTGGGAGGGAAAGAAGTGGAGATCATCGGTGACCCACAAAAGCTGCGGAAACGGCTGGATGAGTTGAGGGTCGAAAGGGGGAGTGGTTTTCAGCCCCCCAGGGCAGCCACTGTTGGATTGGTGCCCACCATGGGTTACCTCCATGAAGGGCACCTGGCCCTGGTGCGTGCAGCCAGGCAGGATAACGAACTGGTGGTGCTGAGTATTTTTGTCAACCCTGTTCAGTTTGGTCCCCAGGAGGACTATGAAGAGTACCCCCGTGACCTGAAGAGGGACACCAACCTGGCCCAGGAGGCAGGGGTGGACCTGATTTTTGCTCCAAAAGCGGCCCAGATGTACCCTGAAGGTTACAGGACCTTTGTGGAGGTTGAGGGGCTGAGCGATAAGCTGTGTGGGGCTTCACGACCAGGGCATTTCCGGGGTGTCGCCACGGTGGTCACAAAGCTTTTCCATATTGTCGGCCCTGACCGGGCCTATTTTGGACAAAAGGACGGCCAGCAGGTGCTGGTTATCAAGAGGCTGGTGCAGGACCTCAACATGAGGGTTGAGATCGTGGTCCTGCCAACCGTCCGGGAAAAGGACGGCCTGGCGGTGAGTTCCAGGAACGTCTACCTGGGTGCCGAGGAACGCCAGGCAGCCCGGGTCATCCCTGATACCCTGCACTGGGCTGAGGCCCAGGTCCGGGCCGGGGAGAGGGATGCCGACAGGCTGCGGGAGGCGATCCGAGAACGGATCGCTGCAGAACCCCTGGCCAGGATAGATTACGTCAGTGTCAATGACGGACATGAGCTGGAAGAGGTCGACCGGATTGGGGACCGCGTAATGGTTGCTGTAGCGGTTTGGATAGGTAAGACGAGATTGATCGACAATATCGTTCTGGAGGGACTTTCGCGGTGTGGCGAGTCATGATGAAGTCAAAGATTCACCGGGCAACTGTGACCGAAACCAACCTTAATTACGTCGGAAGCATTACCATTGACCGCACGCTCTTGAGGAAAGCCGATATTCTCCCCCACGAGAAGGTTCAAGTGGTCAACATCACCAACGGAAACCGTTTTGAGACTTATGCCATCGCGGGAAAAGAAGGCTCCGGAACCATCGCCCTGAACGGGGCTGCCGCCCGCTTGGCTCATTCGGGTGACACGGTGATTATCATCTCCTATGGTATCTACGACCGGGAGGAAGCTGCCGCGCACCGGCCGGTTGTGGTCCTAGTGAATGAAACCAACCAGGTGACGGAAGTGAACACCGTGGAGGTCCCGGTAGAAACGGGGCCTTGAGGGGCCAGGCTCCAGATTCAAGGGGCTGCAGAGGTTGACCACCGGGGAGGGTCTGGGGCATGCTAAGAACTACGGGTGTAATGGGGAAGCCGGGCCGCGCTAATTGGGTTAAGCGGCCTGGATATGTTGAAAGAGGGGTTCTTTTTGGTCAACCAAAGGGCAGCCAACCCGGGGTTGGTGGAAACGGGGAAAAGAAAGCAGCAGAACGGGCTAGAACTTACGAGAGGGCCCATTGTCAGCGTGCTTTTGCGGCTGGCCTGGCCCATTATGGTTAGCGATCTCCTGCAGACAGCCTACAACCTGGTGGATACCTTCTGGGTGGCCAAGGTGGGGGCGGCAGCTGTAGCCGCTGTTTCCATTAGTTTTCCCATTGTCTTCTTCCTTTTTGCGGTCGGGATGGGTTTTACCATTGCCGGGACGGCCCTGGTTGCCCAGTATACCGGTGCCGGTGATGGGTCATACGCGAACCGGGTGGCTGGTCAGACCCTCAGCTTTGTCAGTGCCATCGCCCTGTTTTTTACCGTCGTTGGGTTCTTCTTTCACCGGCATTTCCTGGTGTGGATGAATGCGGGGCCCGAGGTTTTGCCCCTGGCGTCCGGTTACCTGCGGGTGATCTTTGCCGGGGTCATCTTCATGTTTTTCTTTTTTGTCTTTTCCTCAGTTCTAAGGGGTTCGGGGGATACGGTAACCCCCATGAAACTGATGGCGGTTTCGGTGGGCCTGAATGTCGTCCTGGACCCGGTCCTCATTTTTGGGCTCGGTCCCTTCCCTGAGATGGGTGTGGTTGGGGCGGCGGTGGCCACTGTGTTTTCCCGGGGTGTAGTTGCCGTTTATGGTATTGCAGTGCTTTTCACCGGTTGGTACGGGATTCATTTGAGACTTGTGCACCTGGTTCCCGACCCAGGGTTGGTGAAGAAAATCTTTGTGATCGGGCTGCCCGCGGCCCTAGACAGGTCGGCCCGGGCACTAGGGCTGGCGGTGATGACGGGGGTTGTTGGGGTTTTCGGAACCGTGGCCCTGGCTGCTTACGGTATTGTCGGCCGGATCCTATCCCTGGTTTTCATGCCCTCCATCGGGATGGCAGCAGCGAGTACGACCATGGTGGGGCAGAACCTGGGGGCAGACCTGCCGAGCAGGGCCCGGAAAAGCGCCTGGACCGGAGTTGTGCTTAACTTCTTGGGGTTAACACTTTTGGGCCTGTTGTTTTTCTTATTTCCGCACCAGGCGATAGTTGTCTTTACGCGGGACCCAGAGGTTTTGAGAATCGGCTCCGAGTTTATCCGGATTACGGCCTTATCTTTTGGCTCCATGGGGGCCATCATCGTGGCTGGAGGTGCCCTCCAGGGGGCTGGGAAGACTGTTCCGGCCATGGTTTTTTCAGTCCTGTCCCTCTGGGTTCTCCAGATTCCGCTGGCGATCCTGTTACCGCGGTACCCTGGTCTGGGTGTGGCGGGTATCTGGTGGGCAATTACGGTATCCAATGTTCTTACAGCCTTTGTCGCCTTTGTCTGGCTGCAGAGAAACAGGTGGCAAAAGGTCATTGAGAAGCCGGGTCCACGAGATGATGGCAGTGAAGCGGGGCTGCTTAGGGATGCACATAAGCCTTGATGAGGGGGCACAGTTTTGTTCTTGGTGTTAGGGATCCGGTTTCAGGTGCCTTGGCAGGTAGGCATTTTCATGAGCCCTGGGCAGGGGAAAAATGAGGACCCAGCCTAAGGCGGCTTACACCAGGACTTTGCCTTCTTCCTGGTTCTCATAGTTCCTGCACCGGAGGTCATTCCGGCTTCCTTCGACGAAGACCAGGCTTATCTCCTTACGGTCACACTGACCGATTTCGTTGTGGGTGCAGTTGGTTGCCGCACAGTACACGGTTTCCATCCTGATCTCCCCTAGTCCGAAAATGCAACTGTCCCCCTCGCCCGGGGTGCTCCTCCACTCGCCTTTTTATTCCTCGGCCCTTCGGGGCTGCGGCATAACCGGTCTCGTTC
>ENA-OSAE01000224-OSAE01000224.1-marine-sediment-metagenome-genome-assembly--contig:-NODE-224-length-36387-cov-23.348894_pt1 | contig 36387 bp, 36 predicted proteins | sample MGYA00237870_ERZ529317 | MGnify/ENA primary metagenome ERZ529317 (study PRJEB26369, sample SAMN03142812) | marine sediment metagenome | biome: marine; feature: borehole; material: sediment... | reverse complement strand
GCGCCGCGACAGGGGTACGAGGGAGTCTGGGTGTTTGTAGAGCATCTCCGGGGGGAGGCCGGCCCGGTGTCCTGGGAGCTGCTCGGCGAGGGACGCCAGCTGGCCGACGACCTTGGGGTGGAGCTGGGGGCGGTGGTCTTGGGCCACGGCGTGCGTCACCTGGCCCGGGATGCCATCGCCCAGGGAGCCGATGTGGTTTTTCTGGTGGAGGCCCCGGAGCTTGCCGAATACAGGACCGAACCCTATACCGAGGCCCTCCTTCACCTGGTGAGGAAATACCGGCCGGAGGTAATCCTGTATGGGGCTACCACCTACGGACGCGACCTCTCTTCCGCCGTGGCCACCGAGTTGGAGACGGGCCTCACCGCCGACTGCACGGAATTGTCCATAGGGGAGGGACGGCTTCTGCACCAGACTCGCCCGGCCTTCGGGGGAAACATCATGGCCACTATCGTGTGCCGGGAGGGACGCCCCCAGATGGCCACCGTCCGTCCCCGGGTGATGAAGGCCCTGGAGAGGGACGAAACCAGGCGCGGCCGGATCGTGGAGGAGAGGGTGGACTTCAAGGAGGAGAGCTTCCCGACGCGGGTGCTCGAGTTCATCAGGGAGCAGGGTGGGGCCACTTACCTCGATCGGGCGGAGGTCATCGTCGCCGGTGGCAGGGGAATGGGGTCCAAGGAGAACTTCTCCCTGCTACGGGAGCTGGCTGACGTCCTGGGTGCCAGCATTGGCGCGTCGCGAGGGGCGGTGGAGGCCGGTTGGATCTCGGCAGAACATCAGGTGGGCCAGACCGGAATCACCGTCCGGCCCAAGGTATATATCGCCTGCGGCATCTCCGGTGCGGTGCAACACCTCGTCGGTATGGAGGGGTCCGACGTCATCGTGGCCATCAACAACGACCCCGACGCCCCGATCTTTCGCGTGGCGACCTATGGCATAGTGGGCGATGCCGTCCAGGTCGTGCCCGCTCTTACACAGAGGTTCAGAGAGAGGTTGAGAGGAGGTGAGGCGAGTTGACGGCGGCGAGGACTACCGTCCTGGCGACTGCGTCCTTGGCCTCGGGGCTTGTCAGCTGCAGTCTCTTGAGCCTGGCGATGGGAAGGCCCGCCTCCTTAGTGATCTTCCTCATAGGCTCGGTGTTGACAGCGCTGCTCCTCTCCCAGGCCCGTACCCTGAGGGGTACCGTGGGCCGAGCCTGTTTCCTGCTGGCCACACTGATATTCCTGTTCCCGGCAGCCGGAGTATACTCCAACACGGTCTCCCCTAGTCTGCAGGGGCTTGACGGGTTCGCCCGGGTTTTTCAGGAGGTCGCTTTAAGCGTCAACGCGGTGGTGGGGTACGGTGGAGTGCTCCTGCAGCCCCTGCTGGTCCTGGGCGCCCTGTGGGCTTTCTGGCCGAGCAGAAGCTCTCCCTAAGGATGAAGATGCTCTCAAGGCCAAAAGGAGGGAGTTGTGCAGCGTGAAGATAACAGAGCCCGGATGAGCGTGGAGGCCACGCGTTCCGCTGGGCAGTAACAAGACTGGCGGTCGTAACCTCCTGTATCGCTCATTCACCGGCGGGCTTTACAGTGTGCGAGCTGGACTCCCTGTTGGTCGCCTGCGAGGCAAAACTGTCCCCTGGTGCGGTTCTCATCCATGAGATCCCCTTCTGTAATATCCCCAAGACTTCCCCGAAGAGGGGAGGCCAGAGGGAGATGGGATGGGCCGGGGTTAACGGCGCGGCGTAAGCGATGTTGTCGTCCGCTATGGGATCTGCAGGAAAGGTTCTTTGCCGTAGCCAGCTGGTCTGCTCTTTGCTGTCGTATGACCTCGATGATCTCGGCGTTATTGTGCCAGTCTCCGGCCGAAATATCGGTTCGGGACCCTCCGTTTGTCCCGGTTTACCGGAGTACACGGCAACCGCCGCACGGTCCAGAACCTGCAGCCAGCGGCCTGGAACTCGGTGGGTGTGGAAGGTGTCCTGGGTGATGTAGTAGTGCTCATCCTGCCGAACCCTGAGGCAGGAAGTCCTGTTCCGCCTATGGAAAGCATACGCAACAGGAGAGGTCGGGCAGTTGGGTGACTTCAGGGCCATGACCGGCGGTCCCAATGCAGCTGCCTGCTAGAAAGGGGAACCTGCCGTGAACTTCGACCCACTTTATTACCCCCATGCTTCGCGACGGATGTTGGTCTATGCCGGGAACGGGATGGTGGCCACCTCGCAGCCGCTGGCGGCCCAGGCCGGACTGGCCGTACTCCGTCAGGGCGGTAATGCCATTGACGCCGCCGTGGCCGCGGCGGCCTGTCTGACGGTGGTTGAGCCCACCTCCAACGGTATCGGCAGCGACGCTTTCGCCCTGGTCTGGACCGGGGGCCAACTCTACGGCCTGAACGCCAGTGGGCCGGCGCCCCGGGCCATTTCCCGCGAGGCGCTGGCCAGGGCCGGTTACAAGGAAATGCCGCGCTTTGGGTGGCTCCCGGTGACCTTACCCGGGGCGCCGGCGGCCTGGGCCGAGCTCTCGCGGCGGTTCGGGCGGCTGCCGCTGACTACCGTCCTGGAGCCGGCTATCACTTACGCCCAAGAGGGCTATCCCCTGACCCCTGTCCTGGGGCGGGCCTGGGAGGTAGCCTTTCGCCGCTACCGCCAGGTCCTGAAAGGTGAGGAGTTCAAACCCTGGTTTGACACCTTCGCTCCCGCCGGGCGACCGCCCCGGATCGGGGAAGTCTGGCGTTCGCCGGACCATGCCCGGACACTAAGGCTCATCGCCGAGACCAACGCCGCCGCCTTCTACCAGGGCGAGCTGGCGGAACGCATCGACCGTTTTTCCCGGGAACACGGCGGCTACCTGCGCAAAGAGGACCTGGAGGCCTTCCGGCCGCAGTGGGTGGAGCCCATCGGCATCGACTACCGGGGTTATGAGGTCTGGGAAATTCCCCCTAACGGACAGGGCCTGGTGGCCCTGCTGGCCCTGAACATCCTGAAGGGCTTTGAATTCGCCGCCAGGGACGACGTAGAGACCTATCACCGGCAGATCGAGGCCCTCAAGCTGGCCTTTGTGGACGGGAAGCAGTATATCACCGACCCGGATCATATGACGGTGGCGGTGGCCGACCTGTTGAGTGAGGCCTATGCGGCGGAACGGCGCCGGCTCATCGGGGACACCGCCCTGATGCCGGAGCCGGGCGTCCCACCCCAGGGCGGCACGGTGTACCTGGCCGCAGCCGACGGCGAGGGGAACATGGTGTCCTTCATCCAGAGCAACTACATGGGCTTCGGGTCGGGCATCGTCATTCCGGGGACGGGGATCAGCCTGCAGAACCGGGGCCACACCTTCTCCTTGGACCCAGCGCACGCCAACCGGCTGGAACCGGGGAAGCGCACCTACCATACCATCATTCCCGGCTTCCTGACCCGGAAGGGCCAGCCCATCGGCCCCTTCGGAGTAATGGGCGGGTTCATGCAGCCGCAGGGGCACCTACAGGTGATCATGAACACCATCGACTTCCACCTGAATCCCCAGGCGGCCCTGGATGCGCCGCGCTGGCAGTGGGTGGAGGGGAAGAAGGTGCGGGTAGAGCAGCAGGCCCCCTACCACATCGTGGAGGCCCTGGCCCGGCGGGGTCATGAGATCGAGATCGCCGTCGATTCTGGCGGCTTCGGCCGGGGCCAGATCATCTGGCGGACCGACGACGGCGTGCTGGTGGGCGCTACCGAACCGCGAACCGACGGTACCGTGGCGGCCTGGTAAGGAGGGACCTGTCCATGCCTTACATCTACGGCCCCCGCCTGTACCTGCGGGCCATTGAAGTGGAGGACTGGGAACACGGCTATCGCTGGGTCAACGATCCCGAGGTGACCCGATTCCTGCCCCTACATCTCTTCCCCTACTCCCAGTTAAGAGAACGCGGCTGGTATGAGCGGGCGGCGCGGGGTGAAAGCCGCGACGAGGTACACTTCGCTATCGTGCTCCGCGAAGGAGACCGGTACATCGGCAACACGTCCCTTTTCGCCATCGACTGGCGGCACCGGCAGGCCGGCTTTGGGATCATGATCGGGGAGCCGGACTGCTGGGATAAGGGTTACGGCACTGAGGCTATGCAGTTGGTGCTGGAGATGGCCTTTCGCCAGCTGGGGCTGCACAAGGTCTGGCTCCAGGTGGACGCCGACAACGAGCGGGCGATCCAGGCCTACACCAAGGCCGGCTTTCGCCGCGAGGGCGTGCTCCGGGACGACCGATATTATAACGGTCGCTTCCACGACACCGTCATCATGGGGATTTTGAGCGCGGAATTCGTGCCCCTGGAACGGGAAACGGAGGGATAAGGCGAGGCCGCGGCGGCGGTCCCCATCGACGGGGGGCCGCCCCCCACGATAACTGTTGAGCGGGGAAGGGGCGGCGCCCGTAGGAAGAATCGTCCAACCGCAGGGCCGCCCGGGGGGCAACTCACTGTCACATAGCGGCTCGTATTCCTTCGCGAGAAGGAGTACCTTATCGCTAGGGGATTACGGCGAAGTTCGCTGCCAAGACCAAGATCGGAAATAAGAGAGCAATTACGATTAGCAGGATAAATACGCCCCTGAATATCCCTCTGAACATCATGATCCTCCACGTGAGCGCGGTTTCTGATCTTAACCCCTTATCCGAGGCCTTCAAGAGTATTATATCACACGATGCATGAAGGGCCGCTTAGAAGCGCCCGCGCTTCGTCCCGTATCAGGGGACTGAGAATCTGGCCCAGCGGTACTGGAGGAAATGAACCTCGGGTTTAGAATAAGAACTGGGGTTACAGGCAGTGATCGCTTAATTCACTCGGGAGGTGCAACGGATGAAGAGGTTCTTCACCCCGGCCAGAATAATCGGCCTCATACTGCTGCTGGCAGGCCTCTGGTATTTCAGGACCTGGTTTCACACGCCGGTGATGTTCTTTTACACCCGGCCGGAGGTAATCGAAGGGATCCTTGTGGCGTGGCTGGTTTCGCGATTCGGGCTTGGGCGTTGGCCTTTTCTCACCAGGCAACGGCGGCTAGAGCTAGAGGTCGGCACCACCCAGGCGGGCCAGCCCAAGACGACCACTTATCGCTACCGCTTGCTGCCGCTTCTTGCAGGCCTCGCCTTTATCCTGATACCGCTGTTATTCCTCCTGCTGGGCTCCTGGGGACGGGCCACCTATCTCGCTCAGACCCTGCCCTACGAGAAGATAGAGCGCCTCTATGATAGCAGCACCAGGGTGCGCCTGATGCCCTTTGAGGTGGCCTACCGTTATGCCAAGGACTCCCTGCAGTTAAGCCAGTATAGGCTGGGCACCGGCAACATGGTGCTGCGGGACGGCAAGCTGAGCTGGGTGTTCCCCCTGAGGCCTGACGGCCTGGTGATTACCTTTACCAGGCAAAACAAGGGGATACTCGTGGTGGACGCCACCACCCAGGAGAAGAACTCCGAGATGATCCAGAGAGACATGCGGGTTGGAGAGGGCATGCAGATTACCGACAACCTATGGTGGAACCTCTTCCGGAAACGTTACTTCGTCACCACTGAGGACCCCTACTACATCGACAAAGATGGCGAGATCTACACCATCGTGCCAGCGGTCCGCTATGAATTCCGGCTGTACTGGGGGATCGTACATACGGTGCCCCGTTTCGCCGGCTTGTTCTTAGTGGACACGCAGGGAACCGTGGCCTTTCTCTCGCCGGAGGAGGCCAGGGAGAACCCGATCACGGCCGGGAACCGGATCTTCCCCGAGCTCTTGGCACGGGAGTACGTAAACGCCTATCAGTTCAAGCTGGGAGTGTTGAACAAGCTCTTCATCCACGAGGACCAGATTCAAATCCAGGATGTTACCAGCCCGATCCAGATCAACCGCCAGCCCTTCCTGATTATGACTGAGAAAGGGCCGATGTGGCTGGTGGCGACGGAGCCCTACGGGGAAAGCCACGGTATCTTCAAGATATTCATAGTGGACGCCGTGACCGGGAGGCTTATGCTTTACGAGCTGCCCGAGCAGGGCATCCTCACTGGACCGGTCCGGGCGGCTGACTACGTTCGCCGCGCAAACCCCATAGTGGACTGGAGCCGGTTTGAACTGGTCGAGCCGCTCCCCTTCATCCGAGATGGGCACCTCTTCTGGAAGTTCGCCGTCATTCCAGGCGACGCTGCGGGTATAGCCTATCAAGCCTTCGTCAACAGCGAGAGCAACGAGGTGGTCGAGGCCCAAACGGATCAGGACGTGGCCGCCTTTCTGGCCGGCCGGACGCCGGAGGCCTTTCCCGCCACAGGGACGACGGGTGATATAGGGGAGATAATTCGTCAGATCCAGGAAAAGCTCAAGGAGATCGAGGACTTGATACGCCAGCTTCAGAGCCTGGAGACGGAGTGAAGCGGGAACCTTCTCCCTTTCTGTTACCCGAGGTCGCCGATTAGCTCATGAGGGATGCCTATCTCCGTGAGGCACCGGTGGGGGCGCCCTCATTAGAGGGAATCTCGACGCAGTCGGAGAAGAAGGGGAGCATGAACACGACGCGCGAGACGAGAGAGATAGTCGTCATAGGGGACGTCCATGGCTCGGCGGCCAAGCTCGAGGCCCTCTTGCGGGCAGCGGGGCTGGTGGATGAGGAGATGCGGTGGAGGAAGGAGGGGGCTTGCCTCGTCCAGACCGGGGACCTCATCGATAGGGGACCTGAGCCCTTCCGGGTCCTCGATATCATGCGGAAGCTGGTTGAGGAGGCGCCGGAGGCGGGCGGGGAGGTCCACTCTCTCCTCGGGAACCACGAGTTCATGGCCCTGGCCTCGGCCCGGGGTGATGAGCTCATGCTGGCCACGTGGTTTTCGGAGAACAACGGCGGCTGGGTGACCTACGAGATCTGGCGGCGGGAGAGGGGAGGGGACCTCGAGGGCTTTCTCGCCGAGTTCTCGGACGCCGGCGGGTACGGTAGCTGGCTGCGGGAGAGGCCGGTGATGGTGCGCGTCGGCGACTTCGTCTTCTCCCATGCCGGGCTCGACCGGGCTTTCCCCTCCGTGGACGGGGTGAACGAGGAGTTCTGGGAGCGCTTTGAAAGGGGAGACTTCTATCATCCCCTGCTGAGACGCGGCCCCCTTTGGGTAAGGGATCTAACCTCCGACGAGGTAGAGGAGGCCCTGGGCGCCCTGGGGGCCTCTCGTATGGTCGTGGGCCATACCCCCCATCCGGGTATTACCGCCGCCTGCGGGGGACGGTTGATATACGTGGATGTGGGGATGGCGTGGACCCGCTACTGCGAGGCCCTGCACATAATCGGCGACGAGGGATACGTCTTCGACGACCGGGGCCGGAGGAGAAGGCTTTTCTAGGAGGTTGACGGCATGAGGATCGGCGTGGTGGAGCTAGAGGTCGGGCACCCGGAGACGAACCTCAGGGCGGCCAGGCGGGCCCTGGAGGCCTGTGCGGCGGAGGGGTGCCGCCTGGTGCTGTTCCCCGCCTACCTGGGGAACGTCCTCTCTGAGGAGGGGATGGAGGTCTTCCTGAGGTTCCGCCGCGGCGAGCTGACGAGGGCGGCCTTCCCCGACTGGGAGGAGCTGTTCTCGCGCTGGGCCCGGGAGACGGGAGTCTACCTAGTGGGCGGCAGCGTCCTCGTGCCGGCGGGGTCGGAGGCCTCGCCCGGCTACGCCAACCTGTGCCCGGCTTTTTCCCCCTCCGGTGAGGTCCTCCTCCGGCAGCTTCAGACCCACGCCGACGCTGAGGAACGGGAGAGGGGCCTGGTGACCGGCGACGAGCTTGGGCGCTTTTCGGCCGAGGGGTTCGTAGTCGGCCCGGTGGTAAGTACTGATGTGAGGGTGCCGGAGGTAAGCCGTGTCCACTGTCTCCTGGGCGCCACCCTCCTGGTCGTCCCGAGCGCCGTCCCCGGGTATTCCCCGTGGGCTCAACTGGCCGGCCTCTGGCAAGAGGTACAGCAGAACCAGGTCTTCGGGGCCGAGGCCTGTCTGGTGGGCGAATTGGGGGGCCTTAGCTTCCGGGGACGCACGGCCGTGTTCGGGCCGTGCGAGATGACGCCGGGGAAAAGCGGCTTCCTGGCGGGCTTCTCGTCCTTTTACCGCGACCTCACCCTGAGGTACATGGGAGACGAGACTCCGCCCGAGCTCCAAGAGCCCTGGGACGTGGCGCCGGGCCGGGGCACGGCTCTCACGGGAGAGGGGTACCGAATTCTGGTCGTCGACCTCGACCCCGCGGAGCTCAGGGCCACTTGGCAGGAGTACGACATCTTCGGGGAGCTCAACCTGAACCTCTACCGCAGGCATCTCCCCGAGGTCTACGGTGGAGGTGAGCGGTGATGCTGGAGAGGATCCGAGACGCCCTGTTGCGCAGCCTCCTGTATTACAGGAGCAGGCCTGGGAGCATCCGGCGACACCTGGCGAAGAGGGATTTCTCGCCTGGCGACAACTGCAAGGTGATAGATCTCGGGCGGGTGAGGGTCGCGGCCGTGCAGGCGAGGCTGACCCTTCTGAGCGATCCCCGGGACTACGCCGAGGCCATGTATCACTACGTCAGGGAGGCGGCCCGCGAGGGGGCCCAGCTGGTGGTGTTCCCCGAGGAGAACGGCACACACCTCCTGGGGATGCTGCCCGGCATCGAGGATATGGTGCGGGACCGGCCCATTGAGGAGGCCCTGGGAGAGCTCGGGGACGTGAACCTGGCCGACCTGTTCGCCTTCATCGGTGAGGCGGCGCGACGGGTACACATCGCCACCTTCTCGACGCTGGCCCGGGGTTTTGGCCTATATATCATCGGGGGCAGTATCAACCTCCCGGAAAGGGACGGCCGGGTATATAACGAGACCTTCCTCTTCGGGCCCGGGGGAGAGATCCTCGGCAACCAGAGGAAGGTCCACCTCCTGCCGGTGGAGAGGCAGTGGGGGCTCTGTGCGGGCGACCGGCTCGAGGTCTACCGTACCCCTCTCGGGAACCTGGCCGCCCCGGTGTGCATGGACGGCACGTACTTCGAAACCTACCGCATCCTGGTCTCCATGGGCGCGGATATCATAGCCATGCCCTACGCCCTGATGGAGAAGTACAACTACTGGACCGCGCTGCGCGGCGCCTGGCCCAGGACCCAGGAGTCCTACGCCTACTCAGTCTACACCACCCTGGTGGGGAAGGTGGGCACCATCGAATTCGAGGGGCGCAGCGCCATCTTCGCCCCGCTGGAGATGACCCCCAGGGGCGATGGGGTGCTGGCGGAGACGGCCGACCACCTCAGTGAGGGCGTCATCGTGGCGGACCTGGACATCACAGCCCTGCGGGAGAGGAGGAGGACGGCCCTTCGGCCCGACCCGGCTCTGTGCTCGCGCTACCTCCCGGCGGCCTACGAGGAGTACGCCCGGCGGCCGCGCCTCTAGCCCACCTCCGGCATGTCCACCACGGCCGCGTCCAGCCGGGAGCAAAGCTCTTCCACCAGCCACCGGTGGCAAGTGAACAGGAACACCTGCCTCTCACGGCTCACCTCGTCGAGTAGCTTAAGACCCCTGTCCCTCCTGCTGGCGTCCCAGTTGACCAGTACCTCATCGAGGAAGAGGGGGAGCCTCTCGCCGGCCGAGTCCAGGTGCCCCACCAGCGCCAAACGCAGGGCGAGGTATACCTGGTCCAGCGTGCCGCGGCTGACTGGCTCATCGGCGGGGACGGTGAAGGAGAAGCCCGAGCGCCTGAGCCTCAGGGTGCCCTCCTCCTCATCCAGCACGAGGCGGTCGTAGCGGCCATCGGTGATGACCTCCAGGTACCTTCCGGCCCGGCGGAGGACGTCCGGCTGGTGCTCCTCCCGGAAACGACGGTCGGCCTCGAGCAGCAGCACCCTGAGGACGGTGAGGCGGTCATGAAGTGACCAGACCCGGCGTCTCCTCGCCTCCAGGGCCTTCATCTCGCCGCGCAGGAGGTCCAGCGTCGGTCCGTCCTTCAGCTGTTCGATGTCCTTCTCCAGCCTGGCGATGTCCTCACGCAGGTTCGCGATTTCGTCCTGGGCCTCGGTCACCTGCACCCGAACGCGGTCCACCTCCTCGTCGTCGAAGACCCAGCCCTGGCCCGTCTCCTCCATCTCACGTATCTGCGCCCGGATCTCCTCGAGGTCCGGGAACTCCACCATCAGGTCCGCATGCATCTTCTCGGCCATCTCGGCGGCCATCCGCCGCTCCTTCAGCCTGCTGGCCCCGAGGTTAACGTCGTCATCTCCGAGCTCCGCCAGGACCTCTCTCAATTCGGACGCCTTCGCCTGGACCTCCCTGAGCTCACGCTGGAGCCGCTCGCCCTCCTCCTCGAGGTCGGCGAGCTTGTCCTCTGCCCGGCGAGCGGACTCCTTCTTCTCCCGGGCCTCCTCAAGGGCGCGCTCGAGCCTCGTGATGAGGGCCAGGGGATCCCCCTCCACCTCGAGGCCACAGTCGGCCGCCAGCTTGTATAGCTCCTCTCTAGCCTCCGCGAGGCTTTGCGAGAGACTCTCTTCCTCCTGCCTCAGCTGGCGCAGGTCCTCGAGCTTGGCCTGGATGGCCTGTACGTCGAGCAGGAGGCTCTCCCCACCTACCAGCCTCGACGGGGCCACCGGCAGGTCTCCGAACAGGTCCTGCAGGGCCCTGCGGGAGCCGGCGAGACGTGCCCTCACGGCCTCCTCCTTGCGCCGGGCCTCCACGAGCCTGCTCTCGGCCTCCTGTCTGCGCGCCCGCTGCTCGGCCTTCGCCCTCTGCCAGTTCCAGACCCTGTACAGCGCGTAGGCTCCTACTGCCCCGGCGAAGGCCAAGTACGGCGTTGAGTCCGACCAGAGGGAGAAGGCTACCAGGAGAGCCGTCAGGGCCGCCAGGAAGGTCACCTCTGCCCACGGCGGGCGTGGTAGCTGACTGAGCCCCTCGGCCCTGTTCTCCGCGGCCCTCCGCTCCGCCTCGGCCTCGGCCAGCCTCTCCTCGAGCTCGGCGAGCTCCCGCAACCGTGACCTCAGCTCGGCTCTCGGGACCCGGGCCAAGGGGTCTTCCATGTCCTCGCGCCAGGGCTCCGTCAAGAGATCAGCCGCGGCCTCGGCCAGCGCCTCCCGCTTCGCCGGGAGCCCGGCCTTGATGGTCTCGAGACGACTCATCTCCCGGGCAAGGTGTTCGGCTTGGCGAAGCCATCCGGCGATGTCGCTCTCCCTCTCGAGGACGTGGACGTACTGGGCCCCGAGGTCGCTGAGAGCCTTAGCCCAGCGCTCCCTCCTCTCGTGTAGCTCGGCCAGTTGCCCCTGCAGAGAGGCCTCTCGATCCTCGAGCTCTCTCAGTATCCGGAGCGGGTCCTCCGGCACGTCGGCGAAGGGCTGGAGGTCGCCCGCCGTCTCCTCCAGCTCTCTGATCCGTTGCAGCCTCTTTCTGACGGGGTTCAGCACGTTGGCCCGGTGAAGGAGGGCCTCTCCCTTGACCCTCTGCTCCTTGAGCTGCTCGAGCCTCTCTCTCTTCTCCTCGAGTTCGTGTACCTTGGCCCTGATCTGCGCGTCCCTTCTCGCCGCCTCGGCTGCGGACTCCCGGAGAGCGCTGAAAAGCTCTCGTAGCTGCTTGTCCTCCGGCTTTCCCCGACGATCCGGACGCCAGAGGCGGGAGGCCTCCCGCTCCAACTCCTCGACGACCAGGCGCGTTGGGCGCAGGAAGCTCACGCCCGTGCCCCCCAGCAGACGGTCCTGCAGCTCATCCCATACACGACCCGAGGGGAAGCTGAGTCCGGCCAGGGTGATGGTATAGAGGTCTTCGAACAGAGGGCGCGGCACGTGGGCGGCGAAGGGGACCGGACGGTTCCGGATGTCCTCGGTCCTGTCGCGACGGGTGAGCTCCCCCCGAGGCTGCCTCAGGAGCCGCCGGGCCACCGTCACCTCTTCGCCGTCGGCGAGTAAGAATCGGCCCTCGCCGGAGACGATACCTCCGTCCCAGGGAACGTAGGGGTAGTCCTCCTGATTGGCCGGGTGGAAGCCATAGAGGAGGGCGGACAGGAAGCGGAAGAGGGAGGTTTTTCCCGATTCGTTGTCCCCCCTCACCACCACGACGGGGGCCCCGAGGTCCTCTGCCGCCCAGGCCTTCAAAGCTCCAAAGGCTTCGATCCTCAATCCCACTATCCTCATGAACCATCATCGGCCACCATGCGGGCGACCGCCTCCTCCTCAAGGTCCACCAGTAGAGAGCGAATGTACTTCACCGGGTCCGCCACCTCTCCCTCTGAGACCGCCGCCAGTTCCTCCTCCGCCAGCCTTCGCGCCAGCTCATCATCCGACCTAGCCTCGTCGATTAGGGCCAGGAGGGTGCCGAGCACGCTGACGGAGTCACGGTGGTCGTCGACCTCTACTGGCCGCAGGATGGCATCGGCGTCCACCTCCACGTACAGGGCGCCGACCTCGGCCTCTATCTCGGTCGCCAGGGCCTCGAGGTTGTCCTCTTGACCGAGCTCACGGTGCAGGGGACAGGGCCCGCGAAGGACCACCCGCAGGAGGAACTCGGCCGTATCATCCGAGGTCACCCGGGCCAAGCGCTCCTTCACCCTCCTGTGCAGCTCCGCGGAGCTCGAGACCTCCTTCAGGTCGTCGAGGGCCGCCGTCTCCCAGCGCACGGTGGAAAGGGGGTAGAAGGTCGCCTGAGCGGACCGCCCCGTCACCTCCACCAGCAGCCCTCCCTTGACCCCGATCTCGCGGGGGGTACGCCCCTGCAGGTTGCCGGGATAACAGGCCAGGGGGTCAATACACACCGTGTGGCGGCTGTGGATGTGGCCGAGGGCCCAGTAGGCGTAGCCCTTGCCCCTCAGGTCCTCGACCGAGCAGGGGGCGCAGCGGTCCGGCGGGTCGGCGGAGGTCTCCCTCACCCAGGCGTGCAGCAGGGCCACGTGTCCCGGCTCCTGCTGGGACGGGAACCTCTGGGCCAGGTTCTCCGCCTGACGGGCGGTGACGTGCCCCACCCCGGTGACGTATCCCACGATATCTCCCTCAGCGTCTCTCACCGGCACGGTCTCCGGTGATGTGCTCCGGAACAGGTGAACGTTGTCCGGCCACGGGATGTGGGCGGCCCGGTAATTGGTCCGGCCCGGGTCGTGGTTCCCCGTAGCGTAGAAGACGGGCACCCCGGCCTCCCTCAGCCTGGCCATCTGCTCGAGGAGAAAACCCTCCGTGGTGAAGGAGAGCAGGTCGTTGTCGAACAGGTCCCCGGCTATGAGCAGGGCGTGCGCTCTCTCCGAGAGCACCAGATCCACCGCCCTCGCGAAGGCCTGACGCAGGGCCTCCCTGAGCCTCTTGCGGACTAGGTTCTCCCGACAGAGGAAGGGAGTATCGAGGTGGACGTCGGCGATGTGGACGAAGCGAAAGGGTTTCATCGGCACCTCCACTAGGCTGTGTTCGGAGATAGCTTCACCACGCCTTCCGGAATATCCTCCCATTTCGAGGCTCCCCGTCCCCCCTTTTGGAAACTAGATTATCGTGGTAGAATTGGAGAGGAGATCGGAGGAAGGAGGCAGGGAAGTTGTCCAAGAACGGTTCCCACTTCAAGGTCCTCTTCAGGCCGAAGGCCGAGACCTTTCGCGGAGGGTGCGGAGAGTGTCAGACCTCCTGTCAGTCCGCGTGCAAGACGTCCTGTACGGTGGGCAATCAGTCCTGTGAGCGGTAGAGGCCGTTAGTTACCGGGGCGGCCTTCGGGGCCGCCTTATCTTTTGGCTTTTCCGAGACCCGAGGGTGGTGGCCCAAGGCCGGCCACCCTCGCCGTGTGTTCTCTGCCCTGTGATCCGGAGGGAGGGATTCATCATCTTCGAGGTATCGAGGGTAATAGGAGACATACACCCCTTTGAGGTGGGCGGGAGGAGGTTCCTGCTGTCCGTGACCACCGGGGCCCTCGTGGAGGTGGATGAGGAGGCCTGGGACCTGGTCCAGAGGCTGAAGGACGGAGAGGACGTGGCGGGCCATCCGTGTCTTGCGGAGCTTGCCGAGCTGGTGGCGGAGGGCGTCTTCTCCCAGGGGGAAGAGGAGCTGTGGATCAGGACGGCCAGGGAGGCCAGGGGGCGTTCCGTGGTCAAGGCCCTGTGCCTGAACGTCGCCCACTCCTGTAACATGCGCTGTCGTTACTGCTTCGCCGCCGAGGGCACCTATCGGGGGGAGAGGGCCGTCATGTCCCGCGAGGTCGGCAGGAGGGCGGTGGATTTCCTCATCGAGGCCTCTGGCGCCAGGCGGAACCTGGAGATCGACTTCTTCGGGGGAGAGCCCCTGCTGAACATGGCCGTGGTCCGCGAGGTCGTCGATTACGCGCGCGCCCGGGGGGAGGAGACGGGCAAACGCTTCCGCTTCACCCTGACCACCAACGGCCTGCTCCTCGACGAGGAGACCACTCGTTACCTGGCTGAGAACATGGACAACGTGGTCCTGAGCCTGGACGGCAGGCCTGAGGTGAACGACCGGATGAGGCCGCTCCCGGACGGGTCCGGGAGCTACGATAGGGTCGTCGACAGGCTCCTGTCCCTGATCCGCCGGCGGGGCGACCGGAGCTACTACGTCAGGGGGACCTTCACGAGGCATAACCTGGACTTCGCCGCGGACGTCCTACACCTGAGCTCTCTGGGCTTCAAGAACATATCCGTCGAGCCCGCCATCGGCAGCGGCCGCGACTGGTCCCTGCGCGAGGAGGACCTGCCCCGCGTACTGAGGGAGTACGAGGAGCTGGCCGTCGAGATGGCCTCCCGGGGTGGGGACTTCGAGTTCTTCCACTTCCAGATCGACCTCGAGAGGGGCCCCTGCCTGGGGAAGAGGCTCAAGGGCTGCGGGGCCGGGACGGAGTATCTGGCCGTGACCCCCGCCGGCGAGCTCTACCCCTGTCACCAGTTCGTGGGGGAGGCGGAATTCCTCCTGGGCGACGTCTTCGACGGGATCCACCGAATGGACTTGGTACGGAAGTTCTCCGATGCGGATCTCTATCAAAAGAGGGGCTGTCCGGACTGTCCCGTCAGGTTCTACTGCGGTGGGGGCTGTTACGCCAACGCCTACGCCCGACACGGCGACATCACCCACCCTGATGAGCTGGGGTGTGCTCTCCACAGGCGGCGGGTGGAGTGTGCCCTCTACCTACAGGCCGCGCTCCGGGAGAGGGGCTGAGGGCCCGCGCGTTCCCGCGATGCGAAGCTTTTCCCGCCGTGTTGAAGCCGTCTTCCCCCCTTATCCCGCGATTATTGGCTTAAAATGGATGTCCGCCGTCGTTGACACCCTCCCTGTGCGGGGGTATAATAAACCCACCGAACAAATGTTCGTAAGGTGCGCCTAAGGCGCGCCTTTCCAGCCTGGAGGGATAAAGGTGCAGTGGGTGGGTTATGTTCTTTTGCCCGACCTCTTCCTCCACGGGAGGGATTCCGGCTCCCCCCTGGTGGTGAGCCGGGAGGGGAGGATCGTCGCCCTCAACGAGGCGGCGAGGAGGGAGGGCCTTGGGGAGGGCATGTCCCTGGAGAGCGCCAGGACCTGCTGGCCGGGCCTGGAGGTTCTGGATTACGAGAGGGAGCTGCCCCTCTATCAGAGACAGGCGGCGGCCGTGTGGGACGTGTGCTACTCGCACACCCCCGGAGTTGAGCCCTTTGAGGTCAACGCCGCCTTCCTGGACCTCACCTGTCCGGACGCCCCCCACGAGAGGGCCCTTCGCATAGTGAGGGACATAAGGCGGAGGGGGATCGCGGCCGTCATGGGGGTTGGCCCTGGCAAGTTGGTCGCCCGCCTGGCCGCGGAGAGGGCCCGGGCCGTGGCCGTGGTGGAGGACCCTGCGTCCTTCCTGGCGCCGCAGCCGGTGGAGGCCCTGTGGCCCCTCCCCATCGATACCCTCCGGAGGTTGCGCAGGTTGGGGATCGCCACGGTGGGGGACCTGCAGAAGGTACCGGAGGAGGAACTGGTGCGCAGGTTCGGCGAGGGGGGCAGGGAGATCCACGACCTGGCCATGGGGGTCGATAAGAGGCCGGTGGCGAGGGCCTACCCCCCGGTGAAGATAGGCCGCCGGTGGGAGTTCGAGGTGCCGGTGGTCACCATGGGGCCCATAGAGCGGGCTCTGACCATCCTGGTGAGGGATCTGCACGATGAGCTGTTCAGGATGGGGCGGGCCTTCGGGAGCCTGACCCTGAAGGTGGAGGGAGAGGGCGGAGTAGAGGTCTGCACCCGTCGCCTCATGCGGCCCCGGCACTCCGCCGAATCCATAAGGAACATCGTCAAGAGGCTGCTCAGGGAGGTGGTCCGGGGTCCCGTGGCGGCCCTCGAGTTGTCCCTGGGCGATCTTGAGGAGGCCGAGTTCCGACAGGGCCTCCTCTTCGACGCGGAGGTGAGACGCTCTCCCGCCCTGGAGAGGGCCATCAGGTCCCTGCGGAGGAGATGCAAGGGGACGGTGATCGGCTGGGGGGATAGCATCCTGGTGCCGGAACGGAGGGAGCGTATGCTCATGCTGTGGGACCCCATGCGGGGGGGACTGCCGTGGTCCGAATGATCGATGCCCCCATAGAGGTAAGCGAGGATGGCGCGGGGAGGCCCCGTGAGTTCTACTACCGCGGTCGCAGGCGGCACGTCCTCAGGATAGTGGAGGACTGGCTGGAGACGGGGGAGTGGTGGAAGGAAGGGCTGGGGGCCCTGCCGGAGAGGCGAGTTTACCGCCTGTTTACGGAGGAGGGCCTCCTTTGCGAGATATACTCTGCGGGAGGCCGCTGGTTCCTCTACAGGACTTACGATTGAGGGATGGAGGATGTACGTTCCCTTGCACCTGCACTCGCCCTACTCCCACCTGGATGGGGCGAGCACCATCAGGAAGCTCGTCGAGAGGGCCCGAGAGCTCGGGCTAGAGGCCCTCGCCCTCACCGATCACGACAGCGTCTCGGGGGCGGTGGAGTTCCATAAGCGCGCCCGGGAGGCGGGGCTCAAGCCCATCCAGGGCGCGGAGGTGACCATGGAGGACGGGGGCCACCTGGTGCTCCTGGCCCAGGGGCCGGAGGGGTACGCCCACCTGTGTCGTCTGCTGACGCGGGCCCACCTGGAGAACGAGAGGGGGAGGCCCCGGCTTAAATACCGGTACCTTCGGGGGGCCGAGGGCCTCATATGCCTCACGGGCTGCCGGAGGGGGCCCATTACCCGGGAAATTATCAGGGGGCAGTTCTCCAGGGCCAGGGAGTGGGCGGTCCGACTGCTCCGGATCTTCGGGCCGGAGAACCTGTATCTCGAGCTTGAGGGGAATCGCCTGCCGGGAGGCGCCCGCTTGAACCGCTACCTGATGGAGCTGGCGGAGGAGCTGTCCCTGGAGGTGGTGGCCGCCAGCAACGTCCACTACGCCCGGAAGGAGGACTTCTGGATCCACGACCTCCTTACCTGTGTGCGAACCCTCACCCGCCTGGAGGACGTGCACCCTGAGAGGAGGCTCAACGCGGAGAACTACCTCAAGTCCCCCCGGGAGATGAGCGAGATCTTCCCCCGGCGGGCCCTGGAGAACACCCTGAGGGTCGCGGACAGGTGCCGGCCGGCCCTGGTGTTGGGGGAGAGAATGTACCCCGATTTCCCCCTTCCGCCGGGGACGACGGCCGACGCTTACCTGCGTCAGCTCGTCTACCGGGGCGCTGAGGAGCGGTACGGTGAGGTCACGGCCGAGATCGCGCGGAGGTTGGACCACGAGCTGGACATCATCCGGCGCCTCGGTTATGCGGGGTATTTCCTCCTGGTATGGGACGTCTGCAATTACGCCCGGAGGCGGGGGATACGTTACGCCGGCAGGGGCTCGGCGGCGGACTCCGCCGTGGCCTACTGCCTTCACATAACCGAGGTCGACGCCGTGGGCCGGGGCCTCCTCTTCGAGAGGTTCATGAGCCTTGAGAGGGCCGAGAGGCCGGACATCGACGTGGACTTCGACGCCAGGTACCGGGACGATGTGGCCAATTACGTCTATGAGAAGTACGGGAGGGAGCGGGTGGCCGCCGTCTGTACTTACAACACCTTCAGGGTCCGCTCGGCCCTGAGGGACCTCGGCAAGGCCATGGGCTTCTCCTCCGCAGAGCTCGACTTCCTGGCCAAGCGGGTCCCCTACTACTGTTCCCGGGACATCGAGGCCGCCGTGCGGGAGGTTCCCGAGCTCAGGGACAGCGGGGCGCCCTTCGGGCGCTACCGTCGACTCTTCGAGGCCGTGAAGGCCGTCGTAGGGCTGCCGAGGCATCTGGGGACGCATCTGGGAGGGCTGGTGATCTGCCGGGAGCCCCTCACCAACGTCACCCCCCTTCAGAGGTCCGCCAAGGGGGTGGTGATCTGCCAGTTCGACAAGGAGTACGTGGAGGACCTGGGGATGGTCAAGCTGGACCTCCTCTCCCTGAAGACGCTGTCGGTCGTGGAGGACGCGGCGAAGGCGACGCGGCTCGATTACGAGACGATACCGCTGGATGACGAGGATACCTACCGGATGATCAACCGGGGGGAGACGGTGGGGGTGTTCCAGCTGGAGAGCCCCGCTCAGAGGGCCCTTCAGGCGCGTCTGGGAGCCCGTACCCTCGAGGACATAGTGGCCAGCGTGGCCCTCATAAGGCCCGGGCCCATTAAGGGGAATATGGTGGAGCCTTTTATAGCCAGGAGGAAGGGCGAGGAACCCATAACCTACCTCCACCCCAAGCTGAAGCCCATCCTGGAGAAGACCTACGGGGTGGTCCTCTTTCAGGAGCAGGTCATAGAGATAGCCACCGCCATAGCCGGTTTCAGCCCCGGGGAGGCCGACAGGCTGCGCCGCGTCATGACCCACGCCCGTTCCCACGCCGATATGGCGGAGATAGGGGAGGTTTTCGTCGCCAAGGCCAGGAGGCGGGGGGTGAGCCGGGAGGTGGCCGAGACCATCTTCTCCTATATCACAGGTTACGCCAGCTACGGGTTCTGCGAGGCCCACGCCGCGGCCTTCGGCACCACCGCCTACAAGACCGCCTACCTGGTGAAGCACTGCCCGGCGGAGTTCTACGCCGCCATGCTCAGCCACCAGCCCATGGGGTATTACCCGCCCAACACCATATGCAACGAGGCCAGACGCCGGGGCATCGCCATCCTCCCCCCCGACGTCAACGAGAGCGGAGAGGACTTCCTTGTACAGAGGGGCGCCATAAGGGTCTCTTTGAAGCAGGTGAAGGGGATGCGAGGCGACACCTTGAGGAAGATCATGGAGGAGAGGGAGAGGGCCCCCTTCGGGAGCCTGGGTGATTTCTGCCGCAGGGTCAGGCCCAACAGGGAGGTGGCCGAGAACCTCGTCCTCTGCGGCGCCTTCGACTCCCTTCATCCTAACAGGCGGGAGGCCCTGTGGCGGCTCGGTGACGTGAGCTTTGGGCCCGAAGGCGGCCTCTTCGTTATGGAGGAGGCGGAGGAGTGGTATACGGCGCTTGAGGATTTCTCCGAGTGGGAGAAGGCCCTGCTGGAGTACGAGATCCTGGGGCTGAACGTTAAGAGGCACTTCATGTCCTATCTAAGGCCTTACCTGGCGGAGGAGGGCTTCATGGATAGTCTGGGCATTAAAGGGCTGCCCGCCGGCCGCCCGGTCCGGATAGCGGGGATGGTCATCCGTCCCCACCGTCCTCCCACCAGGAGCGGCAAGGTCATCGTGTTCCTGTCCCTGGAGGATGAATACGGCCTTGTAGATATAACGGTGTTCAACGATGTTTATGAGAAATACGGGGTGGTTATCTTCCAGGATCCCGTCCCGCCCCTCGAGGTGAGGGGCAGGCTCGAGAGGAGGGGGAATTCCCTCAGCGTAATAGCCGAGCACATCTCTCCCCTGCGCCTTCGCCGCAGTAAAGGTCGTAGCCTGTTCCCATGAGGAATGGGCGAGCGCCAGCGGTGAGGGGAAGCAACACCTGACGGCTTGCGATGCCTTCTTCGGTCGTTCTGCGCCGTTCGGATCCCACTGACCGTCCCTGGACAAGCGGGTGCCACCGGAACGTGAAGAGGGGCAAAGGGCGGTTTTCGCTGGACGAAGTCCCAGGCACCCTTTGATGGCTTGCCTGGAACAAGCACGGCTTTCTCGGGCTGGTGTCGAAGTGGCGTGAGCGAGTTCATGAATCTCGGGAGTTTACCTGCTTTCTCTTTACACAGACACAGCCGGGATGGTAATTGAGGTTAGGGGCAATTTATGGTACAATCTGACAAACGACGGTCATGTCTCCCGGACAGGACGATAGTATCTCCAATGCGGATTACAAGAATGGAGAATGCCGTTACAGGGTTATATAGGTCACGGGGGTGTTTGATATCGCAGAGCGGGAACCTCAAGAAGTCAAGACGGGCGCCTTGACTGTTTGTTATGCGAGGAAATACCCTTTAACCTTTGACGACGATTCTTCGAGCTATGATATAGCCCTTACTAGACGTTATCAGAGGGCCTGGAAGCTGGCGAAAAGAGCCGCGAGCCTTTTGAAAGAAAGGTTCGGTGCCAAGAGAGTAGTGGTATTTGGCTCTTTATCTGAGCGTTCACGGTTTACATCCTGGTCTGACGTTGATCTAGCAGTATGGGGTATCCCTGATGAACGGTTTTATGCGGCGGTGGGAGCAGTAACCGCTCTAGCCGCAGATCTGCAGGTTGATTTGGTCGATGCTGATGACTGCCGAGACTCTTTACGTGAAGTGATTGAATCCGAGGGAATTGAGGTATGAATAAAAGATATCTGACTCTCGTCAGTAGGGTTCGCGAAGAGCTCTCCGAAATTAAGAAGACTATTGAGCGGGCACACGCTGGATGGGAACGTTACCGGCAAACAGGCGATGAAGCGAAAATCGCCCCTTTGGTAACCGAACTTCTTGAAACCTATAACCGCGTGAAAGGTGAATTAGAGAAGTTCCTTTCTTTCTTGGAAACACGAGCCGAAAAGAACATGAGCGGGTAAAGCGATAAGTCTAGATCTGGCAGAGGAATGTCCATTAAAGTCCGCCCTGACCCCCTTCTCCTGGCGTTGGCTACAAGAATCCACGCCGTCCCTGTCTCGGACCTTTGATGGCTCGCCCTGGGACAAGTACGGCTTTCTCGAGCTGACATCGAAGTGGCGTAATCAACTTCATGAATCTCAGGGATTTACCTACCTTCTCTTTACACGGACCCGTCTTCACACGCCGCTTGCGCCCTGGCCGTTTCTTGTGATAGAATTCCAGTACAACCAAAGATGGCGATACGGGACAGGTTCCCCCAAAGAGCGGGGGATAATAGGGAATCAGGTGCGAATCCTGAGCGGTCCCGCCACTGTAACCGGGAGAGTCGCCGGCGCATGATCCACTGCTCCCCGTGGCAGATAGACCTGAAAGGGGAGTGGGAAGGAGCCGTCCGATGATGATCCGGAAGCCAGGAGACCTGCCTGGACCCGTTTCGGTGTGACGACCTTCGAGGGAGAGGGGTTCACACTGGGCGCAAAGGCGCATTTGGAGACTTCACCCCGGCTCATCGAGGCCGGGTTTCTTCTTTTCTGCACGCAAAGGAGATGGTTCACGTGAGTGACGAGAGGGGCAGGATGGTCTTCATCACCGGGGGGGCCAGGAGCGGGAAGAGCACCTTCGCCGAGGACTTGGCTCGGAGAAGCGGTAAACAGGTCGTCTACATAGCCACGAGCCCGATCGTGGACGAGGAGACCAGGCGACGGGTGGAGGAACACAGGCGGAGACGCCCGGACAGTTGGATCACGGTCGAGGAGACCATGGATCCACAGCGCGCTATCTGCCGGTACGATAGCCCGGGCATCTTCTTCCTCCTCGACTGTCTGACCCTCCTGGTCTCCAACCACCTCCTGGCGAGATCACCGGGAGGGGCAGAGGAAGAGGTCATCCCCTACCTGCGAGGCCTGGCCGAGGTCCTGCGGGATTGCCGGGGTGAGGTCGCGGTCGTCTCCAATGAGGTGGGCATGGGGGTGGTCCCGGAGAGGGAGCTCGGACGGGCCTTCCGCGACCTGGCTGGACGGGCCAACCAGATCTTCGCCGCCGCGGCGGATGAAGTGTACGTGTTGTTCGCAGGCCTTCCCATGAGACTCAAATGACGGAGGTGCCCCAATGTCCAACAACGGTAGAGTAGTTACGCGTGAGGTAAACACGGCCCGGCTGACGAGGATCGGCGTGCTCGTCGCCCTGAGCGCGGTGGGGGCCGGGATCAAGATCCCCAGTATCCTGGGAACTCCCGCCCTGGATTCGGCCCCCGGATATTTCGCCGCCCTGGCCTTCGGCCTGAGCGACGGCGCCCTGGTCATCGGCCTGGGCCACCTGATCACGGCATTGACCGCCGGCTTTCCCCTGACGCTGCCGCTGCACCTGGTGGTCGCCCTGGGCATGGCCGGCTGCGCCGCGGCGGTGGCCTGGACTGCCAGGGCGATGAGCCGGTGGTTAGCAGTGGCCGTGGGGGTAGCCCTGAACGGCGTCGCTCTGCCGGCCCTGTTCATCCTATTGCCGGCCTTCGGCTGGCCCTTTTTCTCGGCCATGGTGCTTCCCCTCAGCATCGCCAGCCTCATCAACGTCGCCCTGGCCGTCATAGCTCAGGAGGTCCTGGTGAGGGCCGGGCTGTTACGGAGGTGAGGGCAGATGTCCGCGTCTGACCTCGGCATCAGGCGTCTTGACGACGTGCTCGCCTGGACCTCGCCGGGCGGGGAGGTCCTGGCCGTGGCCTGCGATTCGCTGGGCGCCATCGGCCCGAAGCCGCTGGACGAGGTCCGAGTCCCGGCTTACGTGGTCGGACGCTTCGCCTGCCGGGTGCCTCTCATGGAGCTGCTGGCCATCGGGGCCAGGCCCCTGGTGGTCGTGAACGCCCTGGCCGTCGAGCCCTCGCCTACGGGCGAGGAGATAACCCGCGGGGTGCGGGAGGAGATGGTGGCCGCTGGGCTGGACCCCGACCTCTGCCTCACCGGTAGCAGCGAGAAGAATGTGCCCACGTCCCAGACCGGCCTCGGCATCGTGGCCCTGGGGGCCTTCGGCCAGGCCGGGCCCCGCTGGGGGCTGGCCCGGGAGGGGGACGTCGTCGTGGCCGTGGGCGAGCCCAAGGTGGGAGGCGAGGTGACGCTCGATGACCGGTCTATCGCCGATATCCCGACGCTGAGTCAGGTTCTCGATTATCCCGGGGTGGGGGACGTAGTGCCGGTGGGGTCCGGCGGCATAGCCTCTGAGGCCCGCAGGCTGGCCGGCCGCGCGGGGCTGACCTTCGAGGCCGATTGTCACGGCGACCTCAACCTGGAGAAGTCCGCGGGTCCGGCAACCTGTGTGCTGGCCAGCCTGCCGCCGCAGGCGGTGCAAGGGTTCCTGCAGCACCTTCTCCCCACTGGGCGTCCCTGTCAGCCGGTGGGGGTCTTGCGGGGAGCCTATTCGCCTGGTGTGAGGGGTTAGCCGGCCGTGGCCCGGTCCACCTGGACACGTCGCTTTGTGAGGGAGGAGGTTAGGTTATGGGCGATTACGTGATGTCCTGGAGCGGGGGGAAGGACTCCGCCATGGCCTTGCACCGAGCGCTCGAGGCGGGCCTCCGCGTGTCCTCCCTCTTCACCATGGTCTCGCCCGAGGGTTACAGCATGTCCCACCGCATACCTCGTGGGCTCTTGGCCCTCCAGGCCGAGGCCCTTGGCCTTCCGCTGCTGGAGGGCACCGCCGACTGGGGTACCTACGAAGAGGAGTTCAAGAGGGCCCTCGTAGGCCTCAGGGCGACCGGGATACGGGGCTGTATCTTCGGGGACATAGATCTCGAGGACCACCTCTCTTGGTGTCGTCGCGTCTGCCGGGAGACGGGCCTCGAGGCCGTCCACCCCCTGTGGGGTGAGGACCAGGGGGTTCTTCTGGATGAGCTGCTGCAGCTGGGATACCGGGCGGTCATCGTGGTGGTGGACCTCGAGCGGCTCGGCCCGGACTGGCTGGGCAGAGACCTTGATGCGAAGGCGGTGGACGAGCTGCTGCGCCTGGGGATATCCCCCTGTGGTGAGACGGGGGAATACCATACGCTGGTCGTAGACGGGCCCGTCTTCCGCCGGGAGGTACCCCTCGGTCCCAGGCGGGTGCTCCGCAGGGGGCACCACGCCTTCCTGGACCTCGCCCGAGAGGGGGATGGCACATGAGGTCCCTGCTCCTGGCCCTCTCCTTCCTGACGACGTTGCCGGTCGGGGCCAGGCCTGGTGACCCGGCCCGTGCCCTCCGCTGGTTTCCCCTGGTCGGAGGGGTTATAGGTATGGTGCTGGTGGCGGTGGACGCCCTGGCGCGGCCGGTCTTCCCCCTGCCGCTCAGGTCGGTGATAGTCCTGGCCGCGTCCTGGCTCCTCACCGGAGGGCTTCACCTGGACGGGCTCGCGGACACCTTCGACGGCCTGGCCGCGGGGGGCGACAGGAAGAGGGCGCTCACGGTCATGCGCGACAGTCGTATCGGCTCGGCGGGGGCCACGGCCCTGGTTCTCACGCTGTTGCTGAAGCTCGGGGCCCTGCTGGAGCTCGAGGGTGGTGTGCGTTCTATGGCCCTGCTGATGGGCCCCGTGATCGGGCGCCAGGCAATGGTCATAATGCTCTCCGTCCATCCCTATGCCAGGGAGGACGGGCTCGCCGGCGGTTTCTTCGGGCACGGAAAGGGGGAGCTCATCTGGTCGCTCCTCCTCACAGCCGGACTGTCTTTGGCAGCGTGGTACGTGTGGGGCGGCGGCGTGGGCCTCTTGGTGGGCGCGACGGTGGCGCTCTCCGGGGCGTGGCTGCTGGGACGCCACATCGCCAGGCGCATCGGGGGCATGACCGGTGATACCCTGGGAGCCGTGGGTGAGTTGACGGAGGTCCTGTGGCTGCTGGCGGTAACTGCCCTCAGGGGGACGTGGGGCTAGGCGGGATCGCGAGCTGTGCCCGCAGGGATGTCCTAGTCGGCCTCGTCCGGCTCTGGGAGCTCCAGTTCCTCGAGCAGGCTCTTGGCCTCCTCGTACCTGTCCGCCGGGACCATCAGCTTCACCTCGACGTTCGGCCCCATAACGGCCGTGAGGAGGACGCCCAGGGCGGACTTCACCTTGGCCACCGGTATGTCGGCCCCGGCCAGGACGCCCTCGACCAGCGAGGCCTCGATGTCGTTGCGGGTCGTGAGCAGGTGCTTCCACTGCATCTGATCTTCCTCCCGCCCCTATCTTCTCCTAAGGGGCGGCCTTTCCTCCTCGCGCCGCGAGGTTCGCCCGGGCCCTCTCTATCTCCTCCCGGACCGCCGCGGGCGAGGTGCCCCCGTAGCTGCGACGGGAGGCCACTGAGGCGGCCGGGCTCAGCTCCACTCCGGGGAAGGCCCGCCCCGCTTCCTCCTCAAAGGGAACCCCGTCTTGGAGGCAGCGCCTCACCAGGGCCCCGACCCTGGCGTGGGCCTCGCGGAAGGGGATGCCCTTTGCGGCCAGCCTGTCGGCGAGGTCGGTGGCCAGCACGAAACCCTCCGCCGCCGCCCGCATCTTGTTGGGATGTACCTCCATGGTCTCCAGGGCGCCGGCGGCGACCTCCAGGCAGGCCTTGACCGTATCCACGGCGTCGAAGGTCGCCTCCTTGTCCTCCTGCATGTCGGAGTTATAGGCCAGGGGGAGGCCCTTCATAACCGTGAGGAGGGTCACCAGGTCGCCGATGACGCGTCCCGCCTTGCCGCGGACGAGCTCCATCGTGTCCGGGTTTTTCTTCTGGGGCATGATGGAGGAGCCCGTGCAGTAGGCGTCGGAGAGCTCGACGAAGCCGAATTCCGAAGTCGACCACAGGATGAGCTCCTCGGCCAGGCGGCTCAGGTGCACCATCAGTATGGCGGCCGCGGACAGGAACTCCAGGAGGAAGTCGCGGTCAGACACGGCGTCCAAGCTGTTGGCGTAGGGCCTCGAGAACCCGAGCTCGCGGGCCGTCATCTCCCGGTCTATGGGGAAGGGGGTCCCGGCCAGGGCGCATGAGCCCAGGGGACACTCGTTCGCCCGTCTCAAGCAGTCTTCGATCCGGCCGCGGTCCCTCTCCAGCATGTGATAGTACGCCAGCAGGTGGTGGGCGAAGAGCACCGGCTGGGCCCGCTGCAGGTGGGTGTAGCCGGGCATAATCACGTCACGGTGGCGGTGGGCGAGGTTCACCAGCGCCGTCTGAAGCCGCTGGATCAGGCCCATGACCGCCTGGGCCTCTTTTCTAATGTACAGGTGCATATCCGTCGCCACCTGGTCGTTCCGGCTCCTAGCGGTATGCAGCTTGCCGCCCACCGGGCCCACTAGGTCGATGAGGCGGGCCTCGATGTTCATATGGATGTCCTCATGAGCCGGGTCGAAGGGGAACTCCCCCCGGTCGATCTCGTCTCTGATGCGGTGAAGGCCCGTGATTATGGTCTCAGCTTCCTCCTGGGAGAGGATGCCGCATGCGGCCAGCATACGGGCGTGGGCCTCGCTGGCGGCGATGTCCTCCTGGTAGAGCCTGCGGTCGAAGGATAGGGAGGCGGTGAAGTCCTCGGCTCCTCTGCCCGCATCGGGGCCGAAGCGCCCCCGCCAGGCCTTTTTCCCGGTCATTCGCCCGCCACCCCGAGCTGCTGGCCCTTCCTCTGTGCCCGGGCCTGCAAGACGGTCTCAAGCCCCCAGATCTTGATGAACCCCTCAGCCGCCGTGTGGTCGAAGGCGTCTCCTTCGTCGTAGGTGGCGAGGGCGTGGTCATAGAGGGAATAGGGGGACCTCCTCCCGACCACGTGGCAGGAACCCTTGTAGAGCTTGAGCCTTACGCTTCCCGTTACCCTCCCCTGGGTGTTGTCCACGAAGGCGCTGAGGGCCTCGCGGAGCGGCGAGTGCCAGAGGCCGTAGTAGGTGAGCTCGGCCAGCTTCGCCTCCAGGGCGGGCTTGAAGTGGAGCACCTCGCGGGTGAGACAGAGGTCCTCGAGCTGTCGGTGGGCTGAGATCAGTATGGTGGCCGCCGGGCACTCGTAGACCTCGCGCGACTTAATCCCCACCAAGCGGTTCTCTATGTGGTCGATCCGACCCACCCCGTGGGCGCCCCCGATGCGGTTCAGCCTGTCTATGAGCTCCACCAGGTCCATCTCCCTGCCGTCCAGGCTCACGGGCACGCCCGAGCGGAAGCCGACGGTGATGTACTCGGGCTCCGCCGGCGCCTCCGTGGGATCGACGGTCCAGGCGAAGGCCTCCGGGGGAGGCTCTGCCCAGGGGTCCTCGAGGACGCCGCACTCGATGCTCCGGCCCCACAGGTTCTGGTCTATACTGAAGGGGTTATCCACGTCCACGGGGATCGGGATGCCGTGGTCCTGTGCGTAACGGATCTCCTCCTCCCGGGACATGGCCCATTCGCGCACTGGGGCGATGACCTCCAGGTCCGGGTCCAGGGCCGCGATGGAGAGGTCGAACCTCACCTGATCGTTCCCCTTGCCGGTGCAGCCGTGGGCCACCACCTTGGCGCCCTCCTCTTGTGCCACCTCCACGAGCAGACGGGCGATAAGGGGCCTGGCCAAGGCCGTGGAGATGGGGTAGACCCCCTCGTAAAGGGCGTTGGCCTTGAGCGCCGGCGCGATGAAGTCGCGGGCGAACTCGGCCCTGGCGTCCACCACGTGACAGCGGAGGGCTCCGATGCCCAGGGCCTTCTGTCGCACGAAGTCCCAGTCCCCCCCTTGCCCCAAGTCCACCACCAGGGCCACTACCTTATACCCGTACTTCTCCTCCAGCCACTTGATGCACACCGATGTGTCCAGTCCTCCGGAATAGGCCAGGACGACCTTCTGCATGTCGAGCCCTCCCCACCAAGATTTGTCTCAGATTTATGCAGTGATATGCATTATTATACTAGCAGTGGGTCGGAATTCCTGCCGGCGGCCGTGAGAAATTCGCGGTTAGAGTGCATGGGCCGCCCGGAGACGTCTTGGGCCCGTCCTGGCTGTTGTGGAAGGGGCTACCCCTACTCTGCTATAATAATCCCCAGGGAGGGGTTTCCTTGCGCGAACACGAGCGGGCCATGCGAGAGATGGTCCTCGGGTCGCTGCTCATCGGCCTGGTGGCCGGCGGCGGCCTGTTAAAGTTGGCGCCTCTGCCTTCCGTCCCCGTGCTCGCCTTCGACCTGGGGACGGGCGTGATCTACGCCGGGGCCTGCCTCCTCGGCCCGCGGGTCGGCGGAGTGATAGGGTCCGTGGGGTCGGCCCTCGGTGAGGTCTTGGTGGGGAACTACTCCCTCGCGCCGCTGACCTTCTTCATCCGCGGGGGAGAGGGGTACCTGGTGGGGCTCCTCTCAACCGGGCGCGGGGGCGTGCAGGACGCCATGGCGATGGCCCTCGGGGCCCTCGCCATGACCGCGGGGTTCACGCTGACGGCGGCCTTTACCGGCGGGTTGCGGGCGATGCCTCTCCTCCTGGCCGAGAGCAGCGCCAGAGGCCTCGGGGGGATACTCCTGGGCACGGCCCTGTGTTTCGCGGCCCGGTTGATATATCCCGACGTGTTGAGATACAGGTCTTGAGGGAGGATAACCTATGGCTGGGGAAATGAAGCCGGGCAAGATCCCGGCTGAACTGTTACGCTCTAGGGTGCTCGCCTACACCGGGGTCAGGAGGGACGACGTTCTAGTACACGCGGCCCTGGGGGAGGACTCGGCTGTGATCGACTTCGGCGAGGAGGTGTGCGTCCTCTCCTCCGACCCCATCACCGGCGCCGGGCAGGAGGTGGGCTGGTTCGCCGTGCACATCGCCTGTAACGACGTGGCCTCCAACGGCGCGACGCCGGTGGGGGTCCTGCTCACCATCCTGGCCCCGCCTGATTCGTCCCTGGATGCCGTCGAGGAGGTCATGACTAGCGCCGACCGGGCCTGCCGGGAGCTGGGCATCGAGATCCTGGGCGGGCACACGGAGGTCACCGCGGACCTGCCGGCGCTGATCGTGTCCACGACCGCGGTCGGAAGGGCCCCGAAGGATAAGCTGGTCACCTCTGCGGGCGTCCTGCCGGGCGATGACATCGTGCTTACCAAGGGGGCCGGGCTCGAGGGCACGGCCATCCTGGCCATGGATTTCGCGGAGAGGCTGCGGGGGCGGGTGGAGGAGGACATCCTGGAGAGGGCGGCCGGGTTGCTCAGACGTCTCAGCGTCGTGCCGGAGGCCCTCGTGGCCCGTGAGCTGGGCGTTCACGCTATGCACGACGTCACCGAGGGCGGGGTCCTCGGCGCGGTGTACGAGATGGCCGAGGCGGCGGGGGTGGGCGTGGAGATCTGGCGGGAGGCCATACCGCTGCTGCCCGAGACCGGGGTAATATGCCAGGCGCTCGAGGTAGATCCCCTGAGGCTCATCGGCAGCGGCGCCATGCTCATGGCCACGGACGACGGTAGGCGGTTGGTGCAGGAGCTCGAGAGGGCGGGGATCGAAGCCCGGGTTATCGGGAGGGCTCTCGGCTCCACCTACAGGGTGCTCCTCCCCCGGCCTGGGGCTTCGAGTTCGGAGGCCAAGGCCATAGAGCCCCCTGCGGGCGACGAACTCTGGCGTCTCCTGGAGGCTCTCAAGGAGTAGGTGATGGGCTTGGTCTCCGTTCTATGCGTGGTAGGTTACAAGGACGTCGGCAAGACGACGGTCATGGAGGGGCTGATAAAGGCCTTCACTGAACGCGGCCTCAGGGTCGGCACCGTCAAGCACCACGGCGGCGGAGGCAGCTTCGAGCCTCCCCTGGTGGACACCGCCAGGCATCGTCGGGCCGGCGCCGCCTGCAGCCTCGTGTCTTCACGGCACGGCTGGTCGCTGGTAGTGGAGGAGGAATGGCCTCTCGAGCGCTTGTTGGAGCTTGTCGGGGCCTTGGGCGTGGATCTTGTGCTGGTCGAAGGGTACAAGCGAGCCCCGTACCCCAAGGTGGAGGTGGTGGGCCCCGACGGGAGGCGCGCCTGCCTCGGCGACCCGCACCTGCTGGCGGTGATCGGGCCGGCGACGGCCGAGGTGCCCCGTTTCGACCGCGATGAGGTCGGCAAGCTGGCCTCCTACGTGCTCGAGAGGGTGACGTGAGATGGTGGGGGGCGCCGTCCTGGCGGGAGGCCGGAGCTCGCGGATGGGTACGGCTAAGGCCGGGCTGGCCTTCGGGCAGAAGACCCTGCTGGAGCTGTCGGTTGACAGGCTTCTTCAGCTGGCCTCGCCCGTGTGGGTGGTGGGGGCGGGGGGAGGTGACTTCCCGGGGCCCGGTTCGTAGAGGACCGCCTGCCGGGGGCTGGCCCTCTCAGCGGGCTCCACGCGGCCCTCGTGGTAGCGCGGGAGGCGGGAGTGGACCGCCTCCTGGTCACCGGATGCGACCAGCCCTTCCTGCCGACGGCCCTTCTGCAGGAACTGGTCAGATATGAGGGGGTTGATGTTGTAGTACCGCGCCTTCGGGTGGGATTGGAGCCACTCTGTGCCGTCTACAGCGTCTCCTGTCTTGGGGCGGTGGAGGAGGCCTTGAGGTCTGGACGGCGTAAGGTCACCGCCTTTTACTCCTCGGTGAGGGTTCGGTACCTCGACGAGGAGGGGATCAGGCGGTACGGGAGGCCGGAGGTGCTTTTCTTCAACGTGAACACCCCGCGAGACTATCGAAGGGCCTTACAGATAGCCGGCGAGGTGTGATGGCGCCGGGAGCGGGCCTCGGAGCCGTCTCAGTGCTGCTCGCTCAGCTCGCAGGGAGAGGAGAAAGAGGGGATTACGGTGCAGCTCTTGGCCCTCGTGCTGTTAATGGTCGTTATCGGCGTGGTGGCGGGGATCAACTACCTGCGCAAGGGTTTCATCTGGACCGCTCGCAGCAGGGCGGTGCTGGTGGGCGAGGCGGTCCCCGTCCTCCTGTTGTCCTTCGTAGTGGCCCGCCACACCTTCTCCGGCTACAGCCCCGTGGTCGTGGCCGGCACCACGCTGTTCCTGTTCCTCCCCCTGTACCTCCTGGCGGCCATCGGTACCGCAGAATACTGGAAGCGCCGTGCCCTGGCGCTCTACGACCGAAGACTGGAGGAGCTCCGCAATCGGGAGCTCGAGCTGTTGGAGTCGCTGCACAGGGTAGAGAGGTCTCTGGAGAGGAGCAGGGACGGGGAAAGGACCTCCGATGGGCAGGGCGAGGGACGGCGCTGGGCCAAGGTCCTGGAGGAATGGCTCCGAGGGGATCGGGCCCGGGCCCGGGCCGTGAAGGTAGAGGAGTGGCGGAAGGCCCTGCGTCGACTGAGCGAGGAGGAGCTGGTGGCTGAGGCGCGTGCCCTTGAGGCCAGGCTGAAGCTCGCCGTGGCCGGCAGAGAACGGGGCGCAGAGCAGGGTCGTGAGCGGCTCCGGGCGCGGCTGGCGGTGGTCCAGCTTACCCTTCTGGACCGGAGCAGACCGGCTGACGAGGCCTCTCCTGCCTCAGGCCAGCTCAAGGGTGAGGGCGAGCGGTACCGCCGGGAGTTGGCTGAGGTGCGTCGGAGGATCCGGGAATGGGAGGAGAAGAGGAACCGGGCGGCGCGGGGAGAAGTGGTTTTGAAGTGAGGGATTCCCATGAGCGAGATCGCATCCTTTGAGACGGAGGTTGTTTTCCGCCGCGTGGCCGCCGGCGGGGCCCTCGAGGAGGACCCGGGCTGGGCCCTTCTGCGGGACGCCGTGGCAGCCGTGGCGCGAGAGAGGCGGGGCCAGGTGACCGGAGCGGTCCGAGACTACTTCGGCCGGGTCCACGCCTGCGACCTGGCGCTGACCGTCCCCGGCCTGCCGGGTGGGCTCGGGCTGGAAGTTTCACGGGAGGACGGACGGCTGCGTTTTCTATACGATCCCTACGAGGGCGCGGACCTCGCCGAAGAGCTCCAGGCGGAGATCCTGCAGAATTTCTCGGCCCTGGCCGTGGGGCGTGCCCTGGCTGAGCTTCACTACGAGGTGGAGCTGGAGGAGGGCCGGCCGGGCGGCCGCAGGGTCATCGTAGTTCGCGGCACGAGGTGATGGAGATGGCCGAACGAGTGCGGGTGACGGTGGGGCCGCGAGGCCTTTTGGAGGTTGAGTTCTCGGGCTTTTGCGGCGAAGACTGCCTTGAGGAGGAGAGGCAGCTGCGCGCCCGCCTGGAACAGATGGGCCTGTCGATGAGGGTCACGAGGAGGACGATGAAGGATGAGGAGCAGATCGCCGCGGAGACGGACCGGTCCGGGTCGCACGGGCGAGTTCCCGTCGACTACTGAGGTCGTGGAGGCGGTGGTGAGAGGCCGGTCGATTGAGCTCCTCGCCCCTAAGCGGGCGATCCCCCAGGTGGAGGAGAGGCTGCGAGCCCTGGGGTTGGAGCTCAAGGTGCGGTTTTCGTCACCGTGTGGCTAGGAGGCAGAGACCGTGGAGGGCCCCGCATGGATACAGGCCGCTGAGCTGAAGCGTCGCAGCAACTACTCGCCGGTCATATGCTTTGAGACGGGTGACCCGAAGAGGCTGTGGCAGCTCAAGGACTTCCTGTGTGAGAGGGGAGAGGTCCTGGTCTATGATCCCTGGATGGGCCTTGGACGTCTGGATGCCGGCCGCCAGTTTCAGGCTATCAAGCGGAGTTCAGAGGGGACGGCCCTGGAGAGGACCTTCGCCACGGGTGAGGGAGGCGAGGTACGGCACCTGAAATCGGCCCTCCGGGAGGTGGACTCGATCCTTAAGGAGAGAAGGGTCTCCCTCGTCATTCAAAACCTCCACGAGAACAGGGAGTGGGAGACCGGCCTCTGCAGCGCTCTCCGAGCCTGGGCCATAGATCCCGCCGTCATAACCACTGGCTCCAGCGTCTACCTCGTCACTCCGGACGTCACGTCGCTACTGGACCCTGCCACCCGGGACCTGGTGGTGATCATCCCGGTGGACCCCTCGGCAGATTGGGAGAGGAGGACCACCATAATCGACCTCGCCCGTGAGCTCGAGCTCGACGTCACGGACCGGGTGGCCTCCCTCGTCGCGGCCACCTCGGGCCTCAACCTCCACCAGCTGGAGAGCGTCCTCCTGGAGGCCTACTATCGTTCGGGGACCTTCGACCTCACGGATATCAAGATCCTGAAGTCCGAGCTCGTCAAACAGTCGGGAGTTCTCGAGGTGAAGGACCCGGTGTACACCTTCGCCGACATCGGAGGTTACGATGCGGTCAAATCCTTCATCCGAAGATATATAGTTAACGTCCTGAGGGAGCCCGAGAGGGCCAGGTCCTTCGGGGTTCCCCTGCCCCGCGGCGTGCTCTTCTTCGGCCCTCCCGGAACGGGTAAGAGCCTTTTCGCTCACGCCCTGGCGTCGGAGGTGAACCTCCCCTTCATCAACCTGCTGACCGAGAACATCTACTCCAAGTGGCTGGGGGAGTCAGGACACCGGATGCGTGACGCCCTCAGGTTGGTGGACAAGATGTCCCCGGCTGTGGTGTTTATCGATGAGATAGATAGGTTCGGGAAGAGGGGCCGGGTCGGTGACTCGGCGGGCGAGGAGACGAGCCGGGTGTTCTCCCAGTTCCTGGAGTGGCTGGGGCGGCCCGAGAGGGAGTCCATCATCGTGGGCACCACTAACGTGCCCTCGCTGCTCGACGAGGCCTTCCTAAGGGCCGGCCGTCTGGATTACAAGATACCCTTTCTCTACCCTGGTCCACAGGCGCGCCTGTCCATTCTGCGGGTACACCTGGGCCTGGTCGAGGGCGCCAGGACGCCACGCCCGCCCCTGGAGGGCGACCTCGAGGAGGTGCTCGTCCAGGAGGTCGTCCCCGGCACGGCCGGTTTCTCCGGCGCCGAGCTGGCCGAGTTGGTCACGCGTGCCCGGCGGATAGCCTTCGACAGGCGGGCTCGCGCGGTGGCGGCGGTACACCTGCTGGAGGCGGTGGGCACCTTCAGGGTGGACCGGGCCGAACGAGCCAGGGCCGTCCAGAGGTACATGGCTCAGGCCCGGAAGTTCACCGATGATGCACAGTTCCTGCGGGAGCTCGGTGACGAACTGGAAGGAGAGGATGGTGGCCTTTGAGAGGACGTTTTCTGTGCACGGGGGTGGGTAGCCTTCCCCATGAGTCGGCCGACGCCGCCATAGACCTGATCGATGAGACCTTTCCGGAGCTGCCGCATTGGCCCCAACTGCCGCGGAGGAGCGAGCTGGAGGGCCTCACGCGCCAGTACGTCACCCCCCTGATGGAGGCAGGCCTCTTGGTTGAGAGCGCGGGCCGGCTGGCCTTTGTGGACGGCTCCGCGGGCTGGGAGGAGCGCCTGGCTGGGTATTACGAGGTCTGCCTGGCCTGTGAGGAGGGGGTCGGCGACCTGGAGGCCTTCGCCCTGCCTCGCGAGGCCGCGGTGGGGTTCTACCGTTTCCTCGAACGGAAGGCCGGGGCGAAGATGGAGTACGTCAAGGGCCAGGTTACGGGCCCGCTCACCCTGGGGCTTGAGCTCGTAGACTCGAGGGGCAGGAGCGCCTTCTACGACGACACGTTGCGGGACCTGATCTTGAGGACCGTGCGCCTCTCGGCCCTGTGGCAGGCGGAGCAGCTGGCGGCACTGGCCCATAAGGTGGTGTTGTTCCTGGATGAGCCTGGGCTCTACGCGCACGGGTCTTCCCTCTTCATCACCCTGGATGGCCCTACGATCCGTGCGGGGTTGGATTCGGTGTACTCCTTCCTCGAGGCCCGTGGGGTGATCACCGGGACCCACGTCTGTGCCGGCACGGACTGGTCCATCTTACTCCGGTCCGAGGTGGGGGTGGTGAACTTCGACGCCCACGGCCATTTCGCCTCGCTACTGCCCTACGCCGAGGAGCTGGCCGCCTTTCTTGAGAGGGGCGGTATCCTGGCCTGGGGCATTGTGCCCACCAGCGGAGAGGCCGAGCTCGATGACCTCGTGGAGCTGTGGAAGGAGAGCGTGTCCAGGTTGGCCGCTCGCGGCGTCGACCGCGCCGCCCTGGAGGGGCAGTGCATGTTCACGCCCTCGTGCGGGACCGGGAGCGGGACCCTGCCGGAGGCCCGGGTTGTATACGAGCTCACCGCCCGCCTCGCCGAGAGGTTGAGACGAGAGTGCGGTTGATGAGGGGAGCGACCGAGCGGCGCCAACCCTTTCTCCCCTACCTGGCGGTGGGGGTGGGGGTGGTGGCCATCTCCTTCTCCGCCATCTTCATAAGGTGGGCGGAGGCGCCGCCCGCCGTGATCGCCTTCTACCGGATGCTCTTCAGCACCCTGATGCTGATGCCGGTGGCCCTGCTGCGCTATCGGAGGGACCTGACGGGGCTCGGATGGAAGGGCTTGGCTGCCGGTATACTCGCGGGCCTGTTGTTGGCCGCGCACTTTTACGCCTTTATCACCTCGCTGAGTTATACCTCGGTGGCCAGCTCCGTCGTCCTGGTGACGGCACAGCCCCTGTTCGTGGCCCTGGGGGCCTACCTCCTGTACGGTGAGCGGCTTCCCCGGGACAGCATCCCGGGGGTGATCCTGGCCCTAATGGGGGCCCTGCTCATAGGGGTTGGGGATCTGGCCTTGTCTTGGGCGCACGGGCTGGGCGATCTCCTGGCCATCGGGGGAGCGGTGCTGCTGGCGGGGTATTTTCTCATCGGGAAGGGGCTTCGCAGGCACCTCGAAGTCGTCCCGTACACCTTTATGGTTTACGGGACCTGTACTCTGGCGCTGTTCCTGTTGGTGGTCCTCACCGGCGGCCCTTTGTATCCTTACCCCCGTGCGACATGGGGCCTGTTCTTGCTCATGGCCGTCGTCCCGACCATCCTGGGCCACACCCTGTTCAACTGGGCCATCGGATACCTCCCGGTGATGGTAGTATCCATGGCCTTCCTGCTGGAGCCCGTGGGCTCGGGGTTCCTGGCCTGGGTCCTGCTGGGCGAGGAGCTCATCTGGACGGGGTGGCTGGGTGGTATAGCGGTCTTGGGCGGCCTGTACTGGTTCATGAGGAGAAGTAGATGGGGAAACTGAGGGAGGCTAGCAACAGCCGGCCCTGCACATAGCAAGAGAAGAAAGGGGTGTCTCTTGTGGGCAAGCAGGACGTCGTGAGTTGCTACCAGTGTGCCGGGATTGCGGCCTGTTACGGCTCCAAACAGCCGGCCCTCGACAGGGAGGAGGCGAGGGCCAAGGCCAAGGCGTGCAGCCTGTGGCATAAGGGCCGCACCACCGAGACGGTGAAGGTCGTGGGGCGGGACAGGGGCATGAGCCGGGGTAAGGCGCAGAGGAAAGTGGAGGAGGGAGAGGCCGTCTGGGTCGGCCCGGGCGTGGTGAGGCTGCAGGGGAAGTAACAGGTGGGCTGAGGGGAAGTCACAACTTCTGGCCGCTGGGGTTGCACAGACGGCCATCCCCCGAGTATAATGATATTGTCAGATTATTCATGCAAAGGGGGCGATAGCCGATGCCCGATCGGCCGGAGGATGGGATTCCCGGCGGGACCTTACCAGGGGCGGAAATTCCCGATATATTCGGTTGGTTGACTCCGGAGAGACAAAGAGAGCGGGCCCTCTACCTCGCGCTGGCCACCAGGGGGAAGGAGGAGGGCCCGGAGGTTGAGGGCGAGTAAAGGGCCCGGGCGGGGCCCTTTCTCAGTGCGCCCGGCATGGGCGTTGTCTATAGGGTGAAAGTCCCGAACAACGAAGG
>ENA-OSAE01000221-OSAE01000221.1-marine-sediment-metagenome-genome-assembly--contig:-NODE-221-length-36857-cov-24.673822_pt1 | contig 36857 bp, 40 predicted proteins | sample MGYA00237870_ERZ529317 | MGnify/ENA primary metagenome ERZ529317 (study PRJEB26369, sample SAMN03142812) | marine sediment metagenome | biome: marine; feature: borehole; material: sediment... | reverse complement strand
TTTTTTTCCTCTTTATTTAACTCCCTCAAATCCCTACAGTAACTTTACACTAAGCAGTCGGGAGCAGTCCTGTTTATGGAGCACCGTCACAAGGGGATAACGATAGAGATACGTACTATTGACAATAGTACTAACCACCCATATAATATGAAGCAAAGAAGGGTGATACTTGCAAACTACCTGAGGAAGTCAAGTCAAAGGATTTCTGGTGCGCCGTCATGAGCCTGGACGAGACCACTTCACTGTGCTGACCAGGCGCCCTTGCCACCCCCGCGGCACCACGAAGCATGAAGATGGGAGCCGGTATCCCGCAAAAGTTGCACGAGAGGGGTGAGAGTGACGCCGCGAAAGAAGGCCGGCGCCGTCGGGACATTTTCGTAGTAGTGCTCCATGCCGCCCTGCGCTGCGGCGGCACCACGAAGCATGAAAATTGGAAGCGGTATGTCGCAAAGGTTGCACGCCCGGGGTGCTCCGGAACGAGACCGGCTATGCCGCAGGCCCGAAGGGCCGAGAAATAAGAAAGGTGAGTGGTGTGTTGGTGATCAAACTGGTGGCCGACCCAGATGATGACCTACGGGTATTCTCATGGGTCACCAACCTTGTTACCGCCGGGTCTTTACTGTACCTTGTTCCACTGATCCTCGGTTCTCAATCGAGCAGCATCCCAGCCCTGAGAAGCCTGCACCTCTTTTTTACCACCCAGACCAATTTGACCTGGGCATATCCGATCTTGTGGATATCAATGGCCAGTACCGCACTGATGGGGGTCTACGCTGTTTGGTACGTGATTGGTACAACGAAAACCGTGAAATCGGAGGAGAGCTGAGATGGTCTCCCGGTTTTTTGAATTCAGAGTGGACGAACGCGCGTGTTTTAACTGCGGTATTTGCATGGATCTATGCCCTGTTAACTGCCTGGATATGACCCGACCGGAAAACCCTGGCCCAGAAGGGGAGTTTAACCGCCAGGCAGCTGAGCCCAAACGGTGGATGATGGAGTATCCCATTCAAGTTGACAGGTGTACCGGTTGCAGGATTTGCGAAAGGGAATGCCCGGTTTCAGCCGTAAACATTGTGAGGGTGGAAGAGGAGCCGTCGTACTCCCCCAAACAGGGAATTATTTATTCTGAACCTGAAGATGACGGGACTTGGAAACCGTTATTCGCTTATACAAGGGTTGTCAGTAGTGACCCGCGCAGGCGTAACCCGTGGCCTAGTAACAGCTTGCGCCGGTCGACGAAGAAAAAATCAATTTGAGGTACCACTGTTACCGCCTTCCCCAGGGGGCGGTGGGGGGAAGACCTCAGGATCCAGCTGAGGTAAGAAAAGAGCAAAAGAAGAGCCAAGCCCGAAGAAAAAGGGTGTTAAAGGGGGAAAACTGAATGGTTTTTTTGCGAGCCGGGAAGGAGCAACAGTACTTGTCAAGAACGACCTTGATATTCCTCAGCTTGCTGGTGTTAACAATTGTATTTGCAGCTTCGGCAACTGCCTTGGCGGGCGCGGGCCACCGAACCGGGGAGGCATCTGGAAGTGAACCCACTGTTCTCACTCATACCCACGACACAAACCCGGTTGCTGAAAGCATCATGGAGGGTTTCATGACCGGGGGACTGGCCTTCTTCTATATTACCCTCATGGCCATGTTACCCTTACTTTGGGTCTCATCCCTGATGCTCCATTTGGCCCGTCCGTACATGTTGCGTACCATCAAGAAATTCAACCTGCGTTTTGGAGCTGACGTGTGGTGGCTGGTCTACGTTATGCTCCGGGATGCGGTTATGATTATGACCTTCATTATCAGCATCTTTTTCTTCTTCCCCGACAAAATTGCCCTCCTACCGATGCCGGTAACTGCTCCTTTAGCTACTATCCTGCTCTTCTGGGGACTGGCTGTCAAATTAACCCGCGATGGGGACAATAATCCGCGGGACTACCGACTGATAACTTACTTCATGACGGCAGGTGCCGTGGTTTACTTGGTACCTTTCCTGTTTGGGCATGAAGCCCCCATGGAAGGTGAGGTCTGGAATAACCTCAGGACCCTCCTGACAAGTTCCAGTAACCCGGGGGTTGCTCTGCCCATCCTTTACGTATCACAGGTCTTGCTGGCCCTTACGGGTGGCTATATTTCCAACTTCGTCATGCGGTCTGCCAAAGGGAAGATCAAAAAGGCGTGAGCAACGGTTGTCGTTACCGGACATCCTGCCTGGTTTTCTGTAGCATGTCCCGAAGCATCCGTCCATTAACCACTGCCTGGCCCAGGTAGTGGTTATTCATACTGACAAAGGTTGTACGGGTTTTCGCGGCCAGTTTTTCGATCCTGGGCACCCATTCTTCCAGCTCTTTTTCAGAATAGAGATAATCATAACGCTCGTGGGTTTCTTTGTGTCGCCACCATTTCTGGTAGTTCCTACCGTGAAAGCGGACGTACCCGATGTTACTGGTAGCCCTGACCTCTGGAGGGACCAGGGTCTTGAACCGTGGTTCATCGACACAAACAAATCCCAGTTGTTCTTCCTCCAAGAGTTCAAAAACGCTTTCATTTATCCAGTCTCGATGGCGAAACTCTACAACCACCGGCAGGTCCCCAATCTGGTCGCGAAACTCCCGCAGATAGTCCCTGTTTTCATCCCGGTTACGGAAACTAGTTGGAAACTGGGCCAGGACACAACCGAACTTGCCTGCTTCTACCAGGGGGTCCAGGGCAGCCCTGAACTCGGCAAACTGGTTCTCGTTACCCTCCCGCTCGTGGGTCAGGCTCCTATGGGCTTTGACCACGAACAGGAAACCTTGAGGTGTCTTGGCCTGCATGTGATAGAACATGAACCGGTTCGGCATGCGGTAATAACTGGAATTTATCTCGGTAAAGGAAAACTCCTTTGCATAAAAGGGCAGCATCTCCTTGCGCTGGATCCCCTCCGGGTAGATGGTCCCGATCCAGTCCTCGTAACTGTATCCTGCTGTACCTACCAGGATCATTTTCATTCCCCCGACCGACCCGAAAGGACTTTTGTGCGCGGGTCATGACTTCCTCTTCCTGAATCGTCAATGCCTGTGCCTGGTGTACGACGAACCCTGAAATCACAGTCTGCACCGGCCGCCTGGGTTGGACCAGGACGGCTAATTCGGTCTTCGCCCTCAACCATAACTTTTCCTCTTCATGCAGTCCTTCTAGTCCGAATTACTTGGATAATTCCGCCCTCCTTGGGGCAGTCTACCTGCCTGGAAGGAGGTGAACGGTATGCCCCACCACGGACGGATCCAGGAGTGTATCCAGCACTGCCGGAGCGTGATCAATGACCTGCATTCCCTGGCGCAAAATGTAGGCGACCCCCAGACGGCAGACATGCTGAGGGAAGGTGCCCACCACCTGTCCCTTTGCCTCCAGGAGTGCGATTTTGTTGCCGGCAGGATTCAGCACCTGCAGCACCAGCCCCAATTTGCCGGGCGCCCTTACTAATCCAGACCAAGCTGGAAATCATTTGATCAGAAAGGGGTGTCAATCTCGTGGCCCAAGATAGGATTCAGGATTGCATGCGCCGCTGCCGTGGAATTGCTAATGACCTTCTCAACATCACCAGTGAGATGGAGGACCCGACATCACGGCTCATGTTGAACCGGGCGGCAGCACATGTGGAAGAGTGTATTAAGGGCTGTGACATGGCTGCCAGGCGGGTCCAGCCGGGGTACGGTCCCGCCGGACCCGGTCCGGGCCCCTGGAGATAAAGATGGTTCGGAGAAGATTTTCAGGCACAGGCAGAAGGTGGAAGGTGAATCCGGGAGAGTCTTCGGGCTCTCCCGGTTTTGCGTGCGCCCAGCATGTCTGCTGAGCCGATGAGCTGAAAGAAGCTTTGTCGCCTAACCAGCAGGAAGACAATCCGTAAGCAGTGGTGCCACTGGCAACGGTGGGGTCTGAAGGAAGCCGAAGGAAGGACATGGAACGTAGCGCAAGGGAACCGAGGTTGGCCCTCTAGGTGGGTAACCTTGCGCAGAGTGGGAAAGCCAAAAAGCTGGATAACCATGGGAGTTAGGACGAACGGGTTCATGTTCAGGCAGGCAGACTTAACTGGGGAAGCCCTGGAGCATCCAAGATTGCTGGTAAGCTCGAACAAGCGGAAACGCAAGGGAGAGAAGAAGTGGAGCATGGTGGCAGACGAGTCCGCAGTAGTGATGAACCTGCAGCAGATGAAAGCCGGCAACGGACTGGAGGGGAAAACTGAAGGGACGGCACCCGGAAAGGTGCCGGGCTGCAGTGGCCAAAAGCCGGTGTAGCTGCAAAGGGTCGGCCGGGGAGGAGCCCTTACCCTGGATGTCGAAACCAATTTCGACCAAAAAATATACATGATTGAGCAAGGTGGTGTCAAGAGTGAAAACATTCGGGTTTGCCCTGGTGGGCATGTTATTCTGGGGACTGGCACCTGTCCTTGGCAAGTTGGGGCTGACCAAGGTCAGCCCGGCACTGGGACTAACGATCCGTTCCTTTACCGTCAGTCTTTTTCTCCTCGGGTGGCTCCTGATGAGTGGGAAGGCCGGAGAACTCAGCCGTGTTGACGCGCGTACGTGGGCTTTCGTGGCTGCAGAGGGGGTACTTGCTTCGCTGCTGGGCCACTTGGCCTACTACTATGCCCTCAAGTTCGGTGAAGCCTCACGGGTGACACCTGTTATGGCAGCTTTTCCCCTGGTTACAGTGGCCCTCGGGATCATCTTCCTGGGGGAGAAGCTTACCTTGGCCAAGATCGGGGGTGCGGCAATGGTGGTGGTGGGTGTGCTTTTGATCAGGGGTTGAAAGGTACCAGGCTTTCATTTCTACACCCAAAAAGGCACTTCTGGTCCAGGACCGGTTTGGGAGTGGTACAGGTGGTCATTGGTCTCTAGGGTTTCGTAAGCCTCGGCTTCGGTTTGAAAACCTGTCATTCTGAGATCTCGGTGGACGAAACTGGCACAGTCGGCATGACAAGTCTGCTCCCTGATCTTGATTTGTTCCAGGGTGCAAAAACCCTCATCCTGAAAAAGACAAGGGGCCAAGCATGAAATCCTCGTCACCATGCTCCTCCTCACATACCCGGTTGGGACCGGTTGGTTGGATTGATGAAACCCGGGCTCTTTTCCGGGCAGATCATAGTATCCTGACAGCATCCGGAGCATCGTATCCGGGTTTTATTCTCTCCAGGAACCGGTCTTGTTATCGCTTCTTGGGGCTGCAAGGGTGCTGGGGCATAAAGAGAAACCAAGCACGGCAGAATAGGTAATAATGGCAGGTTTTTCAGCAAGGAGTGGTAGAGCCAATGCAACTGGAGGGGTTCACATGACAGGTGAAACCGGCCGCGACAAGGGCAAAGACCCGAAGGACGGCCAGAAACGGGAGCGGTTTGACGAGGGGGACCGGCGGGGGGAGGAAATCAGCATCAATGCCAACCCGTCGGGAATCCTTGAGCTTGAGGAGTTTAAACAGGCCATGGAGGAAGAAAGGGAACAGGTAGAGGACTTCCCGGAGGAGGTCGAGGGGTTTCACGGAGGCCCATCCCCGTCGGAGAGCTTCCTGGCCAGGATCCGGCACTGGTTTGGGAAGGGCACCGGCCGGCCTGGTGAAGGAAAGTGATGGGGTTGTTTGGTCGCCTTGGTCCCGGGGAGCTGGTCCTTATTCTGACCATCGTGCTGGTGGTTTTTGGCCCACGGCGGCTGCCGGAACTGGGACGGGCCATCGGTCAGGGGCTCAAAGAACTCCGGCAGTCTGCCCAGGAACTGGAGAAGGAATTTGAAGAGAGAAAGTAACGGCCCCAGTACGGGGCTGTTTTTTATTGATGATCTTCTGGCTTGAAGGTATGGAATCCAACCGTGTCGAACAAGGGGTTAACTACTGGAGGGACTTTTCATGTCTTACCTTGGTATTTTTGGCAGTGCTTTTGTGGTAGGTTTATCCGGGGCGATGATGCCCGGTTCCCTGTTGGTGGTTAATATCACCGAAACGAGCCGCCGGGGTTTTTGGGCCGGTCCCATGGTTGTGGCAGGGCATGCGGCCCTCGAGCTGATCCTGGTGGTGTGCTTTGTCCTGGGGTTGAACCGGTTTTTCGCTCACCCCACGGTGGCCGGCCTGGTCGGTGTGATTGGAGGAGGCATGTTGGCCTGGCTGGGCTACGGAATCATCAGGGCTGTCCTGAGGGGCGAGGTCTCCCTGCAGGTAGGTGGGACAGAAAACCCGACGAAATCATCCGGACCACTTGGTCCTGGTTACGCCGGAATGGTGGCCTCGATATCCAATCCTTACTGGCTCTTGTGGTGGTCCACCATCGGGGTTGGGTATGTTCTTTTCTCCTGGCAGCAGGGGTTTCCCGGGTTGGTCTCTTTCTATACTGGACACATCTCTGCCGATTTTGCCTGGTACACCCTGGTGTCCCTGGCTGTTACCACTGGCCGGCGTTTTCTGACCGACACGGTCTACCGGGGTGTTCTCGGGGTGTGCGGGGTATTCCTCGTGGGATTAGCCGCTTATTTTGTCTATACTGGGGCCGGTTTCCTGCTGGGATAGACCTTGCGGGATATGGCTGTCCGGCGGTAGAACTTAAGAAGTAATCGCCCATGCGGTCCGGGCGGCACCACGGGGGACGAAAATCAAGAACAAGTCGGTTATTGGAGTCTACATGAGGGGTGCAAACGAAAGAGTCGGCGTGGGCTCCCTGAGCGGCGGTCAGCGAACGAGTTCAAGAACTGCAGGCTGGGGAGGACCAGCCGCAGCCACGTGTCTGAGCCCGGAGGACGAGTTTGTGGCTGCGGCCCAGAGCCGCAAAGGTTCATGACAACTATACGGTGAGCGTGACGCCGCGAAGGAAGGCCGGCGCCGGCGCAACATTTTCGTCGTCGTGCTCTATGCTGCCTTACGGCGCGGCGGCACCACGGGGGATGAAACTTGGAGGCGGTATTCAGCGGCCCCTTGACCGGGTAGGATCGTGAGCTGCATGCCAGGGGTGCTCCGGAGCGAGACCGGTTATGCCGTCGGCCCGGAGGGCCGAGGAAGAAGGAAGGCGGGTGGAGGAGCACCCCTGGCGAGCTGGCGTGGAGGCCGGGCGGGAATGGACTCTTCGTCAAGCCAACAAGGTTGACAGGGGTGGCCTGGAGCACGGCAGGGCTGCAAGATGGAATTTTGGAGGGATCCGGGTTGTCGGGAGAGAAAGGTGTAAAGATTCAGCCGGACCAAGAAGAATTGGAACTGGTTTTCCGCCTTCTTTACGAGAGGTTTGGACCCAGGCACTGGTGGCCAGCGGGCTCCCCTTTTGAAGTGGTGATCGGTGCTATTCTCACCCAGGGGGTTGCCTGGCGTAACGTGGAAAAAGCTATTGAGAACTTAAAAAAGAATGGTTTGCTCAACCCGCAGGGCCTGAAGGAGGTGGAAGTAGGGCGGCTGGAATCTCTAATCCGGCCTTCAGGGTACTTCCGGGTCAAGGCTAGGAAGCTGAAGGCATTTGTTGAGTACCTGTGGGCTAATTATGCCGGGGACCTTGACCTGATGTTTGCCGAACCTTGGGAGAAGCTACGGTCCGAACTCCTTTCCATCTTTGGAATCGGGCCTGAAACTGCCGATGCGATCCTCCTTTATGCGGGGCACAAGCCGGTTTTTGTTGTTGATGCCTATACCAAGAGGGTTTTCGCGCGCCTCGGGTATCTCGACGAAAAAATAGGGTACCATGATCTCCAGTGTTTCTTCACTTCAGTTCTCCCCCAGGATGTGGGGTTGTTTAACGAGTTTCATGCTCAGATTGACCACCTGGCCAACACCATCTGCCGGAAACGCGAGCCCAGGTGCTCAGAGTGCCCTTTGAGGGGAATCTGTGCTCATGTTGAGGCAGTGAGCGAGTCGGATGAGAGAAGCCAGGTCGCCCCCTGAGGGTAGGAGGAGGGCGTGGCTCTGGTGTTCGCCGGGGAGAAGGTGCGCGTCCTAGTCCATGGTTAACCTGAGTACTCTAGGGTTAGAATAGCCTCCGTAAGGAGGTGTTTTTAATTTATGGCACACAAGAAGAACAAGGAATACGGTAAAAGGAAAAGAGGGGAAGACCGACCGAAAGCGAAGAGGGTGGAGGAAGAGGAAGGGAGCCCCGTAAACGCTGCCGGGAGGCAAGTAAAAAAGGTAAAGAAAAAGGCTGGGCAGGATCAGAAGAAGCAGCTGTCGCCGATGGAGGTCTTAAAAATGGAGGTAGCTGCTGAACTGGGGCTCTTAGACAAGGTCAAGAAGCTCGGCTGGGGGGGCCTGAGCGCACGTGAAAGCGGGCAGGTGGGAGGCTACATGACCAAGAGGTTGAAGGAAGAGGGGAAGATTTGAGCCAGGGGGTACATGAAGGATGAGGATTCGGAATGTCCGCAGGGCACCATGAAGTGCAGATAGTATTTGATTTTGGAGGGGACACCGGAAAGGAATTAATTCTCAGGTAGAGAATAGTAATGAAAAGTACCGGGGAGGGTTCCGAAGCAGTGGAGGTCAAGGTGCTGGGGGCCCACGGACCGTATCCAGGTCCGGGAGGGGCCTGTTCTGGACTGCTGGTCTCATGGGGGGATACCAGGGTGCTGGTTGACTGCGGGAGTGGGGTGGCCGGGCAACTGGCCGCGGTTTGCTCCCCTGCCGCCCTGGACGCGGTTTTCCTTAGTCACCTGCACGGGGACCACTTTTCCGACCTTCTGGTCCTGCGGTACGCAGTCCAGCTTGGTATGGAAAGGGGGGAGAGAAACCGGCCTTTGACTGTCTACGCCCCACCGGAGCCGGAGGAAGTTTTCCGCCTTATCAACTATAAGGAGGTACTGGCCGCAGAGGCGGTCGGGGCGGGGACAAGGCTTTCCCTGGGGGGAGCAACAGTCGATTTCTTGAAAACATGCCACCCTGTGGAAACCCTGGCGGTGAGGATAGCTAGGGACGGGGTGCGTGTGGTCTATTCGGCCGATACCGCATATTTCCATGAACTTGTGGAATTTGCCCGGGGTGCTGACCTTTTTGTCTGTGAGGCCAGCCTACAAGAAAAGGACCGGGAAAAGGCAAAAGCAGGCCATCTGACGGCCCGCCAAGCAGCTGAAATAGGACGGGATGCCGGCGTCAAGAAGCTCCTTTTGACCCATCTCTGGCCTGGTTATGACCCGGACGGACTCCTGGCTGAGGCCGCAGCGGTCAGGTGCGAGGGGATCGAATTGGCTGTTGTGGGCAAAGTTTACCGGGTTGGTCCTGGGGCCAGATCCCCCGCCGGAAACTGACGTTCACAGTTTATGAGTTTATTTAACTTTCCCTAAACCTTTTAATCTTAATCTGTTTACCAGGCAGGAGGTGTGCTGTATGGCCATTGCAGAGGTTTTTATTGCACCAGTTGGAACAGGCTCCACCAGCTTGAGTGACTACGTGGCTGATATTCACAGGTTTCTTGCACGGGAAGCCGGTGGGATAAAATACCAGTTGACAGCCATGGGAACCATCCTGGAAGGGGACCTGGATGAACTTCTGGCCCTGATTCGTAAGATGCACGAGGTGCCCTTTGAAGCTGGGTCAAAAAGGGTTTTGACTGTACTGAAGATCGACGACCGGCGCGACAAGAAAGGGACCATCGAAGGAAAGGTCAAGGCCGTTCAGGAAAAACTTTAGGTTACGCCGGAGGGGGAGAAGGTATGATTTCCCAAAGGGTCAAGAGGATCAGCCCGTCGGCTACCCTGGCCATCAGCTCAAAAGCCAAGGAAATGCGGCGCCAGGGGATAGACGTCATCGACTTTGGGGTGGGGGAACCTGATTTCGATACCCCCGACCATATCAAGGATGGGGGCATCAAGGCCATTGAAGAAGGGTTTACCAAGTACACCCCGGCTGCCGGTATTCCGGAACTTAGGGAGGCCATCTGCCGCAAGCTCAAGGTTGACAACGGGCTCCAATACACCCCGGACCAGATCCTGGTTTCCGTTGGGGCCAAACATTCCCTGTACAATGCGGTGCAGACCCTTTGCGAAGACGGGGACGAGGTCATCATCCCGGCCCCTTACTGGGTAACCTACCCAGAGCAGGTGAAACTGGCCGGGGGGGTTCCGGTTATAGTTGAGACCGACCCGGAGGAGGGATTCCGGCTGGACCCAGACCGGTTGGCGAAGGCCGTGACACCGAGAACCAGGCTCCTGATCCTAAACAGCCCTCAAAACCCCAGTGGAGCGGTTTACCCGGCAGAAGACCTGAAAGCCATTGCTGAAATCGTCGTTGAAAACGGTCTTTACGTTCTGTCGGACGAGGTTTACGAAAAGCTCGTTTACGACGGGGAGAAGCACACGAGCATTGCCGCCCTGGGAGAGGAGATCAAGAGACGGACCGTGGTGATCAATGGTGTCTCCAAAACCTACGCCATGACAGGGTGGCGTATTGGTTATGCAGCTGCAGAGGTAGAAATCATCAAGGCCATGGCGAAGCTCCAGGAGCACCTGACCGGCAACCCGGCCTCCATAGCCCAGAAAGCCGCCGTCGAGGCCCTGGAGGGAAGCCAGAAACCGGTTGCAGAGATGATCACGCAGTTTGCCCAACGCCGGGATTACATGGTTGAGAGGCTGTCGTCCCTTGCCGGCTTTGTTTGTCCCTGTCCTAAAGGGGCCTTCTATGCCTTCCCGAATATTTCCCAGTGGCATGGGAAAACTATCCAGGGAAGAAGGATTGGGGATGGAACTGACTTGGCCGCGGTCATTCTTGAAGAAGCTCACGTGGCGGTGGTGCCTGGAACCGGTTTCGGTTTTCCCGATTGCATCCGCTTTTCCTACGCAACCTCCATGGAGAACATCAAGGAGGGCCTGGACCGGATCGAAAGGCTTTTGTCGGGGGCTTCCTGGTGAGGAAGTCCCCGACCGGTATTTGAACGGTACGATCCTCGGAACCGCGACCCTGGCTGGACCGGGTTGCTCTTGACCAGGACCTTGCGCGACTAGCTCCAAGTGACCGGGACTAGAAGGGAAACTGGGGAAGAGACCCGGTCCGGCCGAAAGGTAGAGGGCGAAACCACGAAACCAGAGGTTTTTCAAAACAGGACAGGGAGCAGATCTGGATGGAGCTTCTTGGCAAGAAGGTTTGTGTTGTCGGTCTCGGGGCCAGCAACCTTCCCGTGGTACGTTTCCTGGTCAAAGAGGGTGCGAGGGTTACGGTTTGTGACCAGAAAGATGCCGAAGCACTCGGGAAACGATACAGGGAAGTGGCCGACCTGCCCGTCCGCCTAAATCTGGGTGGGCGGTACCTGGATGTGCTTATGGACGAAGACTACGACCTGGTTTTTTTGACCCCGGGGATGAAAAAGCACCTTCCGGAGATCGAGGCTGCCAGGGCGCGCGGTGCTGAAATCTGGAGTGAGATGAAACTCTTTTTTCACCTTTGTCCGGCCCTGATTGCAGGTATTACAGGGACATCCGGGAAAACCACCACCACCACCCTGGTTGGAGAAATGCTGCGGGCCTCTGGTCTCAAAACCCTGGTTGGGGGTAATATCGGCCGGCCCCTCATCGAGAAGGTCCGTGAGATCCCGGCTTCAGCCCGGGTGGTCTTGGAACTGTCCAGTTTCCAGCTTCAACTCCTCGACCGGAGTCCCCAGGTTGGGGCCCTTCTCAATATCAGTCCCAATCACCTGGATATCCACCGCTCCATGGAAGAGTACGTTCAGGCTAAGGCCAACATCTGGCGTTTCCAGGGGCCGGGGGATGCGATTGTTCTCAACTGGGACCGCCCTATTACCCGGGAAATGGCTGCTTCCTGCCGGGGAAAGGTTTTCTTTTTCAGCTACCGGGAAGAGGTCTCCCCCGGGGCCTTTGTCAGGGACGGCCGGATCGTGGTCCAGGTGGACCGCAAGCACGAGGGTGAGGTTGAGATCTGCTCCACTGATGAAATCAGGCTTCCGGGTGCCCATAATGTCGAAAACGTGATGGCCGCCTCGATTCTGGCCCTGCTGTGCGGGGCTGAGCCCGGGGCCATCAGAAGGGTGGCCACCACCTTCCGCGGTGTGGAACACCGCCTGGAACTGGTGGCCAACATTGGTGGGGTCCGGTACTACAACGACTCTATTGCCACCACTCCGGACCGCACCGAGGCGGCCCTGACGACCTTTACAGCACCGGTGATCCTCATTGCCGGGGGCTACGATAAGCACATCGGGTTTGACGACCTGGCCCGGACCATTCGCACGAGGGTGAAAACCCTGATCACCCTGGGGGTTACGGCTCCCAAGATCGAAAAGGCTGTTTTGGATGCTGTGGAGGTAGACGGGAAGGAAAGAGACCTAAAGATTCAAAGGGTCGACAGCCTTGAGGAAGCAGTAAGGCTGGCGTTCCAGGGCGCCAGGCCGGGAGATGTTGTTCTCCTGTCTCCGGCCTGTGCCAGCTACGACATGTTCAGAAATTTTGAAGAGAGGGGCCAGCAGTTTCGGAGGCTGGTTGAGGCCTTGAAAAAGGAGAACCAGAGTGTTTGGTAGAAATGGGAGACAAGCCTGTTCCCGGGGAGTTGCCGTTTCCATGACCCTTGAGAAGTCAAAGAGTCTGGATTTCGTTGTCGATCAACCCCTGGTGGTCAGACCTGTTAATTCTGTCTACCAGGGTAGTTACCAGACCCGGATCCTGTCTGTAGACGCCTACTCCCTAGAAATTGAAGTGCCAAGGGAAAAGGGGAAACTGGTTTTGCTTCCGGTAGGCACCCTGGTTTCTGTTGCTGCCGAAAAGGCTCCGGGCCTCGACGCTTTTGAAGCTGAGGTCCTTGACCGGCGTCTAACCGGCCGTCCTTCCCTCACCATTTCCAGGCCTGATGTTATTGCCCGGGTTTCACGCCGGGAGACCGAACAGCGAGGTTGTCGGGTGCTGGCGGTTGCCAGCGGCAAGGGTGGAGTGGGTAAAACCGTTTTTAGCCTCAACTACGGGTTGGCCCTGGCTGACTTGGGGTACCGGGTCTACCTTGTGGATAGTGATCTAGGGACAGCCAACCTCGATGTCCTCCTCAACCTGGAACCTCGGTACAACCTTTCCCATGTGGTGCAGGGAGAGAAAGGGATTTCAGAAATTGTCCTTCAGGGGCCGGCAGGGATCCACTTGGTTCCCGGTGGTTCCGGCATAAAGCAGTTGGCCGATTTGAGTGAATGGCAGTTCAGCCGGTTGATTGCTGCCTTTAATGAACTGACCCAGCAAGCTGATGTCTTGATCCTGGACACAGGGGCTGGGATATCAAGAAACGTGACTAATTTCCTGGCCGCGGCTGATGAGATCATTGTGGTTTCGACTCCCGAGCCCCACGCCGTGATGGATGCCTACGCCTTGTTGAAGGTTCTCGCCGGGGAAGGTCGACACGGAGGAATCAAGCTGGTGTTGAACCGTGCCCAAGACGCCAGGGAAGGCCTTCGCGTGGGGGCACGGATCAGGTCGGTGGCCAAGAGGTATCTGGGTCTTGAGGTTTCCAACCTGGGCTTTATCCTGGAAGATGGGGCGGTAACCAAGGCCGTCAGATCCAAGGTACCACTTCTCCTGGCTTTCCCCAACGCGCCGTCTTCTCGCTGTTTCCGGCGCCTGGCCGCCAAGGGCCAGAAACAGGCCCAGGGAGCGAAAGGGCGGCGTACTTCCTTTGTGGACCACCTCCGGAGGCTGTTTTTCGGTCCCAGGTACCGCCGCGATGACACGGTGGGGCGGGACAGGTGACGAAAAAAGAATCCCTGTCTGCCGACAGGGACCGGGTTACTCGTGATCATTTTCGTTTTCTGGTGACGGGGGGGTATATTCTTTCTCCTCGGTTATGTCCCGGCTGCAGTGTGGGCAAAGCCATTGATCGTAACTAGTGGCTGCCGAGTAAGATACCCCCTGGCAATAAGGGCATTTTTTCCAGGGCAATCATTTCGCCTCCCCGACGGGTGCCGAAAAGACCGCTTGAGTGGTGGCTCCGCTCAAGTGTTTACTTGCAGTCCGCTCGTCTCTGCTTTATTCTACCATTTTTCCCCCGAAATGCACAGGGGGTGCGTCTGTTCGACCCAGGAAGGTAGGTGAAGTGGGTTATTCAAGAACCTCTTCGTTTGGAACTGGGACGGGCACGATGTAGGCGGTGACCCGGTTGGAGACCAGGACAGCCCGGGCCTTGACCAGGTATTTTGACCCTTCGATGGTAATGACGCGCTGGTCGAAGAGGTGAAAAAGGGACACCGGGTCCAGGTCACGTGCGTCTCGGCCGATATAGGGTTCGAGGAGGGGAGCCAGGGTTTTTTCCACCTGCAGGCGGAGGACTGAGTCCGGGTAATTTACCAGGACCTGAACCTCTCGCACTGAAAGCCAGGACTGGGAACGAAGGTTTTTTTCGAGCTCCTTGATGGTGTTGGCCTGTTCCCTGGTCTTCAGCTCCAATTGTTCCTTTTCCACGGCGAGCTGCTCCAGTTCCCGTCCGACCAGGGGTACGGTAAGGGTTGCACCCCACAGGATCCCGAGGATAAAGGTCGCGATCAATCTCACCAGCGGTTTCGGTGCGGGGGCTTTTTCTTTCATTTTTCACCGGCCACGATGGTGACCAGCAGGTAACCAAGGTGGGCTCCGGCGAAAGCAGAAAAGATGAACAAGAGCTGTTTTGCCACAATTCCGAGCTGGCCTTCGAAGAGCCCGGATTCAATGGTCCTGATGGTGGCAAATGTACCGCCCAGGGCAGTGACCATGGCCCAGATCTTTAGCTTTTCGGCCAGGGTGTGCATTGTCCATAGGGGGAGGCGGTTGATCAAGAGAGCCCCCAGGGAACCCATGAAAGAGCCCCCCAGAACCACTCCCAGGGCGATGAGAAAGGCCAGGACCAAGTCGCCAGCGAACTTAGACACGGGTTGTCTCTCCTCGCTCTCAGTGGTTTGTACCTCGTGTAAATACACGGCTTGTTTACAAATATATGGCCTGTTTCCTGTTTTTAAGACCTTATTCTCAAGGGGTTTTCATCCCGTCTTTTGTCCCTTATGGCACGAGGGCTGTGATGTTGCCGGTTAACCGGCAGCAGGGCGCGGGTTTCGAAAATGCCGGGTTTGCGAACAGCCCGGGCTGATCCGGAATGAAAACGGTTGTGGCCAGGGGCAAAGGGCAGCAGGCCTAGGAATAGAGGGAGGGTGTTGAATTGCCCGGCTTTGTACACCTACATGTTCACAGCGAATACAGCCTTCTTGACGGTGTTGCCCGGGTGGAGGCATTAGCCCAAGAAGCGGCCCGCCAGGGCTGTAAAGCACTGGCAGTAACAGATCATGGTGTCATGTACGGGGTGGTCGATTTTTACCGGGCGTGCCGTGACCACGGGGTTAAACCCATCATTGGCAGCGAGGTTTACGTTGCCCAGAGGTCAAGACACGACCGGGTTCCGGGTCAGGATGATGACCCTTACCACCTGGTTTTGCTGGCAAGAAATGAGACCGGGTATCGGAACCTGGTGAAGCTGGTTTCACGGGCCTTTATCGAGGGTTTTTACTACAAGCCGCGCGTTGACCGCGAACTCCTCCAGGAACACGCCGAGGGCCTGGTGGCCTTAAGCAGCTGCCTGGCCGGAGAGATTCCCCGGGCTGTTCTATCAGGGCAGAAAAAGGAGGCCCGGGAGCGTGCCGCCTTTTACCGTGATCTTTTCGGTCGCGAGAACTTTTTCCTTGAACTGCAAGACCACGGACTTGCTGAACAGCGTCGTGTCAACCAGGCCCTGGTCCAGCTGGGACGCGAAATGGGCATCGGTCTGGTGGCCACTAATGACTGCCATTACCTGAAAAAGATTGACTCCCGGGCCCATGATGTCTTGCTTTGTATCCAGACAGGGAAAACCATTGACGATACCTCACGCCTAAGGTTCCCCACCGATGAATTCTTCCTGAAGAGTCCCGAGGAAATGGAAACCCTTTTTGCTGATGTTCCAGAGGCTCTTGGCAATACCATGGAGATTGCCGAGCGTTGCAACTTTGATTTTGATTTTGGGACCATTTACCTACCCCGCTTTGAGCTACCAGAAGGGTACGATGATGCCGGGTACCTCCGGGAGCTCTGCCGTCAGAACCTCCGGGAAAGGTACCCCCAACCCAGCCGGGAGGTTGAAGAGCGGCTGGAATACGAACTTGAAATGATCAAAAAGATGGGGTATTCCAGCTACTTCCTCATCGTCTGGGATTTTGTCTCGTACGCAAAGAAAAAGGGGATTCCGGTCGGACCGGGACGAGGGTCGGCTGCTGGAAGCCTGGTGGCTTATGTCTTGGGGATCACTGACCTGGACCCGCTGCGGTACGGCCTCTTGTTTGAGCGGTTCCTAAACCCGGAAAGGGTTACCATGCCCGACATGGATATTGATTTCTGTTTTGAGCGGCGCCAAGAGGTTATCGACTACGTGGTGAAAAAGTACGGGGAGGAGTCGGTAGCCCAGATCACGACCTTCGGGACCATGGCGGCCCGGGCGGCGGTGCGTGATGTCGGCCGTGTCCTCAACATGCCTTACGGCCAGGTTGACACGATCGCCAAGATGGTACCGGCCGAAATCGGGATTACCCTGGAACGGGCCCTGGAAACCTCGCCGGAGCTGCGCAGGTCCTACCGGGATGATGAAGGGGTAAGGACCCTCATCGACCTGGCCCGGGCCCTGGAAGGACTGCCCCGCCATGCTTCGGTCCATGCGGCCGGAGTGGTGATTTCCAGGGAGCCCCTCATCGAGCATGTGCCCCTTCAGAAAACCAGCGACGGAGCCGTCGTAACCCAGTTTCCCATGGAAACCCTGGAGGCATTGGGTTTGTTGAAGATGGACTTTCTGGGATTAAGGACCCTGACTGTGATTGCGAAAACCCAGGAAAAGGTCAATCTGAGGGGGCGGAAAGATTTTCGGGTGGAGGAGATCCCACTCGACGACCCCGAAACCTACCGCCTTTTTCAAAACGGGGACACGGCCGGGGTTTTCCAGCTCGAGAGTGGGTGGGTCCGTGATATGCTGCGCGAGCTCAAGCCGGCCCGGTTCGAAGACATCATCGCCGCTGTGGCCCTGTGCCGTCCGGGCCCCATGGAGAATATCCCCGAGTACATCAAGAACAAGCGTGGACAACCCCAGTACATTCACCCGGCCCTGGAACCCATCCTGGCGGAGACGTACGGGATTATGGTTTACCAGGAACAGATCATGCAGGTGGCTTCAAAGATGGCCGGGTTCAGCCTGGGCCAGGCCGACCTGCTGCGACGGGCGATGGGGAAGAAAAAGAAAGAGATTCTTGACCAGCAGAGGCAGAATTTCATTGAAGGGTGCCGTGCCAACGGTATTGAGGAAGAGACAGCGGATGAAATATACCGGTTGATCATGAGGTTTGCCAACTACGGTTTTAATAAGGCCCACAGTGCTGCCTATGCCCTGGTGGCATACCGTACGGCTTACCTGAAAGCACATTTTCCGGTGGAGTTTATGGCTTCCCTTTTGACCAGTGTCATGGGAAACAGTGACAAGGTGGCTTTTTACGTCAGCGAGGCGAGGCGGATGGGGATTTCCGTTTTGCCGCCGGACGTGAACGAAAGCCAGGCCGACTTTACCGTGGTTGGTTCAGGGATCCGTTTTGGCCTGGCGGCGGTAAAAAACGTGGGGCGGGGAGCTATTGAAGCCATTGTTGGGGCCAGGGAAGGGCAAGGCCAGTTTCGCTCCTTCGATGATTTCTGCAGGAGGGTTGACTCCGGACAGCTCAACCGGAGGGTGGTGGAGAGCCTGATCAAGGCCGGGGCTTTTGATTCGATAGAACCTAACCGTGCGCAGCTTCTGAGTGGGGTTGACCGCGCCCTGGAGGCAGCCCAGGAAATCCACCGGCACCGGCGGTCCGGCCAGTTGTCCTTCTTTGATCTTGGGGCCGATGACCCCGGTTTTGTCGGGGTCCAAGAGCCGCTTCATGTCGAGGACCTGCCCAGGAATAAACTTCTGGCCATGGAAAAGGAAGTTCTAGGTCTTTATCTTTCCGGGCACCCTCTCTCCGAGTACCAGGATGTCCTGCAGGCCATGGTTAGCGCCTGGGCGGACCAACTAGCGGAAATCCCCGACGGAAGCGGGGTGGTTGTCGGAGGACTGGTGGCCGCTACCAAGAAGATTACAACCAAGAAAGGAGAATTAATGCTCTTCTTAACCCTGGAGGACCTGACGGGCACAGTTGAAGTCATCGTTTTCCCCAAGGTCTACCGCCGGGAAGCCGCTAATCTTCGGGAAGACGCCGTGGTCGTGGTGAAGGGGAGGGTTTCTTCCCAGGATGAAGAAATCAAGGTTGTTGCCGATGGTATTGAACCGGTAGAAGGCAAGAGCGGGCTTCACCTCCGCCTTACGTCAGAGATGCTGGACCGGGGTGTGATGGTGCGCCTGAGAGAAATCCTGCAATCCCATCCCGGGTCAGTACCTGTCTACCTGCACCTTCCCGGGAAAAAGGTGATCGTCACCGACCGCCGCTTCTGGGTAGAAAAAACCCCTGAACTGGAGGGGAAAATCGGCGAGTTTATGGGGAGGGAGTCCCTTGTGCTTCCCAGCGCCCTGAAGACAGAGGCTCCGGTAGCCCCGACCGTTTCCGTGGAACTGCCGGACCGGCCAGAACCAGAAGGCCCGGCCCCTGCTCACGCTCATGGATGGTCGGGCCCGCGGCAGGATAAGTTGGTGTGAGAACGAAAAAATACTAGCAGCGGGTTGTTCTGAGGAGGGGGAGTTCCCTTGTGGACGGTTGTCTACATTGCGCCCGACGAAGCCACGGCTCTTGAGATCCAGGGCAAACTGGTCGACGAGGGGATCTTGGCCAGGATCAGGCGGCTTGGGGCCATGGAATCCCCACGAAAATTCGACAGGGAAGACACCAAGGACGGAGGACAATTTGAGGTCCTGGTTCCCGAAGGGGAAGTGGAGGAGGCTTCCGAGATCCTGGTTGAAACCTTCGGCCGCTAGGTGATGGTTGGGGCTGGCCGACAGGGCCGTTATTTCGGTTTGCCCTAACACCAAGGACTGAGAGATGCTCGGAGTTGGGTAGGGGTATTCAAGACGGGAGTGGACCGGTATGAAAGCAATCGGGGTCTTCACGAGCGGGGGAGATGCCCCAGGCATGAATGCAGCCGTCAGGGCCGTGGTAAGGAAAGGGATTTACCACGGACTTGATGTTTACGGTATCTACCATGGTTACGCTGGTGTTTTGCGGGGAGAATTCACCCGAATGGACCTGGGCTCGGTGGCAGATATCATCCACCGGGGTGGAACCATTCTCCATACGGCGAGGTGCCAGGAATTTTGCTCGCCCGAAGGGCAGGCCCGTGCCGTTGAACAGCTGCGCAAGCAAGGGTTGGACGGCCTGGTGGTTATCGGGGGCGATGGTTCCCTCCGGGGTGCCCTCGAGTTAAGCCGGCGGGGGTTTCCCACGGTTGGAATTCCGGCGACCATTGATAACGACGTGGCCTTGACCGATTATTGTCTGGGTTTTGATACGGCTGTTAACACGGTCATCGATGCCATGAACAGGATCCGCGATACCGCCACCGCCCATGAGCGTACCTTCATTATCGAGGTCATGGGTCGGGACTCGGGGTTCTTAGCCCTGGAGGCTGGGCTCGCCGGAGGGGCGGAATCGATTCTGATTCCCGAGGTCAGTTGGGACCCTGAAGAGGTGTGCCGGCGCCTGTTGAAAGGATTCAAGAGGGGAAAACGCCACAGCCTGATTGTGGTGGCGGAAGGGGTTGGAAGCGGATTTGACATCGGAGAGGAGATTGCAAAAAGAACGGGTTTGGAAACCAGGGTTACTGTCCTCGGGCATATCCAGCGGGGAGGTAGTCCGAGTGCCCTGGACCGGTCCCTCGGGAGTCTCATGGGGGCCAGGGCCGTAGAACTGCTCCTTGATGGGGAAACCGGGTCTATGGTGGCTTTTGGCAACGGAACTGTCAGACCCCGGGCATTGGAGGAGGTTATTGCCCGGTCTAAACCCATCAACCTTGAGCTGTTGGAGTTGACTGGCGTCCTTGCCAGGTGAGAGGTTCCGGCCGGGGCGGTGAGCTGGAAGCAGAAGGGATGATAGTTTCCCGCTGCTTACACCGGCCAGGGTAGAATCACCGGTCATGTGCAGTGGCCGGCATCTTACCAGTCGCCAGGGGTTGTAGTAAGATGCGCGAGTGCCTGTGGAGGTTCAAGTAATGAGGAAAACAAAAATCGTTGCTACCATCGGACCGGCTAGTGAATCTGCGGAGACCGTGGCAAGTCTAATCCAGGCCGGGATGAACGTGGCACGTCTCAACCTTTCTCACGGCAAAAGGGAAGAACTCTGCCGCCGCATTGAAACCGTACGGGTCCAGGCCGAGAAGGCCGGGGTACCGGTGGCGATCTTGCTAGACACCCGGGGCCCTGAGATCAGGATCAAAACCTTTCTCCGTGGACCGGTGACACTGGTTCGGGGGCAGGAGTTCACCCTCACCACGAGGGAGGTCAGGGGTGACCAGACCCGGGTCTCGGTTACCTACTCCGGGCTGCCGGGAGATGTTGAGGTCGGTAGTGAGGTCCTTCTGGATGACGGAAACATCATTCTCCGGGTTAAGGAAATCCGTCCACCAGATGTAGTTTGCCAGGTGGTCGACGGGGGACTCTTGTCGGATTGGAAAAAGGTCAGCCTGCCTGGAGCAGGCCTTGGGCTACCGGTTTTGACTGAAAACGACCGGGATGACGTCCGCCTTGGGGTGGAGATGGGTGTAGATTTCATTGCTGTCTCCTTCGTGCGCAAACCAGAGGATGTGCTGGAGGTCCGACGGCTGGTGGAAGAATGGGGTGGTGACCAGCACCTGATTGCCAAGGTGGAAACCCGGGAATGCGTGGGAAACCTAGAGGGTATCTTGAAGGTTTCTGACGGGTTGATGGTTGCCCGTGGGGACCTTGGGGTGGAGTTCCCGGTGGAAGAGGTTCCGGTGCTGCAGAAGGAAATGATCCACCGGTGCAACGAGCTTGGCAAGCCGGTGATTACCGCTACCCAGATGCTGGAGTCCATGATACATAACCCGAGGCCCACGCGGGCCGAAGCCAGTGATGCTGCCAACGCCATCTTTGACGGAACCGATGCCGTGATGCTCTCGGCAGAAACAGCGGTAGGGGAATACCCGGTGGAGGCGGTCCGTACCATGGCCAGGATCGCGTCCCGGGCAGAACAGGCCCTGGATTACGAAAAAATGCTGGCCAACAGGAAACCCGGTCCGGCCTCTTCCGTGACTGACGCCATCAGCCATGCAACGTGTACCACCGCCCAGGACTTGAAGGTGGAAGCAGTGGTTACGGCCACCCAGTCGGGTCACACGGCGCGGATGGTATCCAAGTACCGTCCACAGGCCCCCATCATTGCGGTAACCCCGAAGCCGGAAGTTGCCAGGCGCCTTTGTCTTTCTTGGGGTGTTTTTCCCTTAACGGTTCAACCCAGTGACAATACCGACGAAACCATCGAGCGGGCGGTTGAGACGGCACTTGATGCGGGAATGGTCCACGAAGGGGCCCTGGTGGTCATTACGGCGGGTGTTCCAGTGGGGGTAACGGGAACTACCAATCTGATCAAGGTTCACACAGTCGGTCAAGTCATGGTGCGAGGAACCGGTATTGGACACCGCTCTGCAACGGGTAGGGTGTGCGTGGTAGCCAGTGCGGCTGAGGCTCTCGAAAAGGTTGAGACCGGCGATATTCTAGTTGCTTCCACTACTAACCCTGATTACATGCCGGCGATCAAGAGGGCAGCCGCGCTGGTGGTGGAGGAGGGCGGTCTTACCTCCCACGCGGCCACTACAGGATTAAGTCTTAACCTTCCGGTGGTGGTGGGAGCAGCCAGGGCAACTGAGATCTTAAGAAGCGGGATGGTTGTCACCATTGATGGAACAAGAGGGCTTGTTTACCGGGGGAAAGCGAGGGTATTATGATGGAACACGGCAGCAAACCAGTAGATGGAGTAGTGGTAAGCTTAAAAGGAAATGAAGGAAATCCAGAAGAAGACCTGGACCAGCGCCTAGGAGAAGAGGCCCGGGTGGCCTTCCGGGTACGTTACGCAGAGACGGACCAGATGGGTTTTGTCCACCATTCCGTGTACTTTACCTGGTTCGAAGCAGCCCGGACAGAACTTTTTCGCCGGTGGGGTTTTCCGTATACCGGTCTCGAAGAAAAGGGTGTTTATTCTCCGGTGGTGGAGTGCAATGCCGCCTACCTGGCTCCGGCCCGGTACGATGAGGAAATAGTTGTCACTGCCCGCCTGGAGGGGATGTCGGCTGCGAAGCTGACCTTCGGATACAAGGTTGAGAGGGAAGGAGACGGGGAACTACTAGCTACCGGTCAAACCGTCCACGCCTTTATAAACCGGCAGGGTAAGCCCCGGCCCATCAGGAAGGTGCTTCCGGGGCTGTGGGAAAGGTTGTGCAGATGATCCCAACCTGTGCCGCGGCATGAGAGAGGTGGGACCCGTTGTTGGCCCGAATTCTGGCACTATTTATTGCGGTACCCTTCATTGAGCTCATCCTTCTCATCGAAATCGGGAAACGGATCGGCACGGCCAATACACTGCTCCTCATTGTGCTCACAGGGATCGTGGGTGGTCTCATGGCCAGGTCCCAGGGCCTGACCATCCTGGGCCGGATCCGTGATGACCTTGCGCGCGGGGAGGTCCCGGCGGTTGGCTTGGTAGATGGTTTGCTGGTCCTGGTAGGAGGGGCACTCTTGCTGACACCGGGACTTATTACCGATGCGGTGGGCTTTTCTTTTCTGCTCCCCCCGGTCCGCCAGGTGATCAAGGCCTGGGCGCGAAAAAAGCTTGAGGCCATGGTTGAGCGGGGTTCGGTGGTGATTTTCCGCCGCTAAAGGCATGGGGAGGTACAAAGTGGGTCGCCATGTGGTCTTTGAAGGAAGTTTTGCGCCAGGTCTTTATTTTTACGGAGCTTGGCGAAAAGGAGCTTGCCAACGTACTTGAAATCACCAGGGTTTTCAAGTACCGCAAAGGCGAGGTTATCTTTTTTGAGGGTGACCCGGGAGAAGCCCTGTACTTTGTCTGTTCGGGAAAGGTCAAGATCTATAAGCTGACCCCTGACGGCCGCGAGCACATTCTTCATATCATCAGGCCGGGAGGGGTTTTCGCCGAGGTCGTGTTTTTCGACCCGGGGCCGTACCCGGCTTCAGCCGAGGCCATGAACGACTCCAGGGTCGGATCCATCCGGAGGGATGATTTTGACCGGGTACTCAGAGATAACCCGTCCATTGCGGTGAAAATGCTTGGACTCATGAGCATGCGGTTACGGGAAGCACAGGCCAAGATCCGGGACCTGGCCTTGAGGGATACCTACGGCCGGATGGTGGGTACCCTCTTGCGCCTGGCAGGAGAGCACGGAACCAGGGAAGGGAAGTTGGTCCGGTTGGGATTGAAGCTGACCCATCAAGAATTGGCCAATATGATGGGTGCCTCCAGGGAGACGGTGACGCGGCTCTTAAACGGTCTCAGGAAGCAAGGGATCATCGACATTGACCGGCGCTCCATCGTCATCCTGGATGTGGAACGACTGGTTTCCACCCTCAGCGGGGAGGAAATTATCGAGATGTCTGCCGGCGCATCCACCAGGCGAAGAGGACCAGGGCCGGGGTAACCAGGTGGGTCAGGGTGAAGAAACCGAGACCCCAAAACTCGTTGGTATAGCCAAGGGCAAAGAGTGGGTTGGCCCGGAAGGTTTCTTCGATGATGCCACGCAGTATGGAATAATAGAGAAAGAAAGACCAGAAGAGATAACCATCCGGGGGGTTACGCCTCGCCCAGAGATTGTGCAGCAGAAGGAGCACGAGCCCGATGGCTGCCCCGTAGAGTTGGGCCGGATGACGCCCGAAAGGTGAAAGCGGGGTTGGCCTTCCCAGGACCTCCTGGTTAAAGATATTGGCAAATCTAATCAGGGTATAACCGATGGTGAGCCCAGGTACCGTCAGGTCGGCGAGCTGGTTGAAGGAAGCCTTTTTCTTACCTATTACCAGCAGCCCGGCCACTACTCCCCCGAGGAGTCCCCCATGAAAGGAAAGACCTCCCTGCCAGACCTTAACCATTTCCAGTGGGTTTCCCGTGTAATCCCCGAGGTTGGTGAGGACGTAAATAAGCCGGGCCCCGATAATCCCCCCGAAAACAACCCAAAGGGCCAGGCTCAGGAGGAAATCCTCGTCAAATCCTTTTTTTCTACCGTTTTTCAGAAAAAAGTAGATTCCAATGGCCACCGAAAGGGCCATCATCAGGCCGTAGACCCGGACCTCGACGGGACCGAGCCTGAGGAGGACCGGATCGAGATTCAAGAGCATGCCTTCTTCCCTCCAGTTTCTGGCAAGTACTTTATTGGTATACCCGGTACAGCAATGGACACATCTTGGGTTTTAATATTTAATCTCCTGCACGGCAGCCGCTGGTGTGATATGATGCCCTTAACCCTGCGGACAGGTGGCTGTAGCTGGTCCTCCGCCGCCTGCGGTTCTTGAACTCGTTCGCTGACCGCCGCTCAGGAAGCCGGCGCCTACCGCTTCGTTGGCACCCCTGGTGCAGACTGCAATAACCGCTTGTTCCTTATTTTAATCCTTCGTGGTGCCCCCACTTACGGGGCATGGAACACCAATTCGATTTTCATCTTTGCCCTGCCGACCCCTGAAGGCGGCATGGGTAGCTTTATCCTACCAGGCCAAAGAGAATTCCCACGTAGAAGGCATAAGCCATAAAGAGCACCAATCCCTCCCACCGTTCCAGTCTCCCCCCCGTCAATCCAAAGAAGAGTAGACCGGCAAAAAACAAGAGCATCATTGGAAGGTCGACAAAGATGGTTTGCGCCGAAAGGGAAACCTCACCGAAGAGGGTGGCCCCAAAGACCACCCAAGTGAGGTCCAGGGTGTTGGCCCCGATAATGTTACCAACCGAAAGGCCTTGGTATCCCTTGAGGGTGGAAACAAGGGAGGTAACCAGTTCTGGGAGGGATGTCCCCATGGCCACCAGTGTCAAACCAATCACCAGTTCAGGAATCCCCAAGAGCCGGGCCAGGTACTCACCGGAAGCAACCAGGACCCGGCTTCCCCCGATGACCAGGCCCGCCCCGACAAGAAAGCTGCACCAGGCGTGGTGCCAAGGCCCAGTCACCTGCGCACCATGGGAACGGTACAACCCTGGCCCCGGCCGTTTTCCTCCCTCCACACGTCTCGGCTTGGCAGTAACAGCAGAACGCGAGACGACAATGGTACACAAAAGAACCACCCCCAACAGGGTCACCAGGACCAGGCCGTCGGCACGGCTGACCCGGGCGTCGACCGCCAAGAAAAAAAGGGTGGTCCCCGCCAGAAACATAAAGAACCCCTGAAAAAGAAAGATCCCTCGCTTGATCCGGAAGGGCCGGATCAGGCAGGCCAGGGCCAGGATAAAGCCAATGTTGCCTAGCGCAGAACCGACCGCATTCCCGAAGGCCAAGCCCGGGTGCCCTCCCCAGGCGGCCAGGGAAGAAACAGTAAACTCGGGGAGAGTGGTGGCCACGCTCACGATGGTCGCCCCCACGATGACCTCGGGTATACCGGTGGCTCGTGCCACCTTGACGGCACCATCAGTGAACCAGTCGGCTCCCTTGACGATGGCCGCAAGGGACGCCACAAAAGCCAGACCCCAACCGTACAGCGGCGTCTTCATCACCTCCGTACCCCAGGTTCGTTCCCCGGTTTGAATCACCCGGTCCCCTGGTCACCGGTTCGTGCCTCCTCCCCCATCCCACCCTGCCTCCGGTATTTGCGGCCGTGCTCTCCAACGTGGGGCAGAAACCCAATCCTGAACCCAACACCCCGGCCGGGGCCCGGTGGCATCCCGGAAACAGACCGTGTAAAGCCTTGTCCGCAAGTCTTTGGGAATCCATCGGCAGGCTCCGGGGCAACCCGGGGGAGAACTCAACCAAAATAATACCGGCACACGTAGAGGGAAGCCAGGAACCCAGTGACGTCCGCCAGAACTCCGACCACCACGGCGTGGCGAGGCCGGGTAACTCCAACAGAACCAAAGTAAAGGGTCAGGACGTAAAAAGTGGTGTCAGTACTACCCTGCATGGTGGAGGCGAGACGTCCGATGAACGAGTCCGGCCCCCAGTGGTTAATCAACTCGGCGGTAACGGCAAGGGCACCTGTACCGGAAAGAGGGCGAACCAGGGCCAAAGGCAGTACCTCGGGAGGCATCCCCACCAGGTCAGTAAGGGGGGTCAGGAACCGGGTGGCTAGGTCCATCGCCCCGGAAGCCCGGAAGATGCTCAGGGCCACAAAAATGGCAACCAGGTACGGCACAAGACGAACTGCCAGCCAAAAACCTTCCTGGGCCCCCTCGATAAAGACCTCGAAGACCTTGACCCCTTTGTAGAGACCGTGCAGAAGAATCACCGTCATCAAAAGGGGTATGGTCCACAGGGAAACAGCATCCAGCAGGGGAGCCAAGTCTGTCACCCCCTGGTCCTGTTCCAAGGCAGTATCACCCGGCAGAAGTAATCTGCCGCTACCGCAACCAGGGTCGAAATGGTGGTGGCCACCAGGGTAGTGCCCACGATCTCCGTGGGGTTCGCAGAACCGGCACTGACCCGCAGGCCGATAACGACTGCCGGGATCAGGGTGATACTGGAAGTATTGATGGCCAAAAAGGTACACATGGCGTCAGTGGCAACCTCGGGCCGGTTGTTGAGCTTCTGGAGCTCCTGCATGGCTTTCAGGCCAAAGGGGGTAGCCGCCGAACCGAGGCCGAGAACATTGGCACTGAAGTTCATCATGATGGCCCCCAGGGCCGGGTGGTTCCGAGGCAGGCTGGGAAAGAGAAAGGAGGTAGCCGGCCGCATCAACCTGGCCAAGAGGTCGATGAGCCCGGACCTTTCACCGACCTTGGCGAGACCCAACCAAAAAGTGATCACCCCCATAAACTGCAGGGTATAGGCGACGGCCTCCTCCGCAGCCAGGGTGGTGGCATCGGTGACCGCCTGGACGTTCCCGGCCACCCCGGCCGCAACCACCCCTGCCAGGATCAAGAAAGCCCATACCCAGTCAACCAATCTCCTTTCCCCCAGTCCAAAACAACTTCCTAGAATCTGTATGAAAAAGAACAGTAAATTAGAATAAAATCTCCAGGGGGTGATACACTACATGTGAGGTCTACAGTAGCCGAGCGCAGATCGTTACGGGTTCCCGTTGGGGATCCGTAACGGTCGAGCAAAGGTTGTGGTAGGTCCGAACAACTGGTAGTTTGAACGGATCTGCCACAGCCGGCGCGCAGATCGTCGTGGGTCGTTACCGGGTTGGCAGTAGCCTGTTTGGGCTACTGTCAGCTCCTCAGCGATCCACGACGGTCGGGCTAAGATCATCAAGGGTGTCTAAGCTGCGGTACGCAGCCGAGAGGTTGCGTGCCGCAGCCAGGAGATACTCTTGATGGTCGAGCAAAGGTCAGTCCGGGTTTTGGCCTAGGATCCGGTCCGGCCGAAAGGTCGGACCAGGGTCCGGTCGAGATCCGGATTGGCCGGAGCGAAGGTTGCTGTAGGCCTCCTTATATTTCCTCTATTCCCAGGTCCTTTAAGGCCTGGTCAAGGTTCTGCCCCCTGCCGAGGGTGGACCTGAACACGTCGCCAACCTGTCTTATCCGGTCTGGAATTGTCTTGATGTTCAAAGCCCTCGGGGCAACGTGGTCCAGTTCATCCCAGGTAATAGGGGCCGATACCGGGGCTCCCTCGAGAGGCCGTACACTGTAGGGGGCCACAATGGTCTTTCCCCTGACATTCTGAAGGTAGTCAATGTACACCTTCCCCTTTCGTCTTCCCACCGTCCTCTCAAGGGTAACCTTCTCAGGGAGAACCCTTTCAATCAACCGCCCCACCTCTTCCACAAACCGGCGCACCACCTCGTAGGTGTAACTGCGGGCGAGGGGAACGTAAATATGTAGGCCCGTAGCACCGGAAGTCTTCAAACCGGCTGCAAGGCGGAGTTCGTCCAGAAGGGTCTTGACTGTCTTGGCCACCTCAACGGCATCGTCATACCCGGCCGGGGGATCCGGGTCCAAGTCAAAGACAGCATAATCAGGGTAATCCGGGCGGTCGCACCTGGATAACCAGGGGTGAAGCTCCAGGCAGGCCTGGTTGGAAAGCCAAACCAGGGTTTCAAGGTTGTGGACGACGCAGAAGTTAATGGTTCGCGCAGAGTGTGGACTGTAGTAGGGAAAGGTTCCCACCCATTCCGGGGTATGGTCAGGTAGGTTCTTCTGGTAGAAAGCTTTGCCTGTGATCCCGTCTGGGTAACGGGTCACCACCAGGGGACGGTCCCGAAGATGCGGAAGGAGAACAGGGGCGACCCTGGTGTAATAATCAACCAGGTCGCCCTTGGTGTAACCGGACTCAGGCCAAAAAATCTTCCCCAGGTTGGAAAGGTCGATCTCTTGATTTCCCACCCTCACCCGCACCTTCACCCGTCAAACCCGTCCTTTTCACTGTCCCCTCTCTTGTGCTCCAGCCTGCCCCGGCTCAACAGGCATCAATTCCTCGTCAGCCAGGATCCTCGCAAGAAAAGCCCGAACCGGGCCGTCGGGAACGGAAGGTACGGCCAGAAGACAAGACAACACCCGGAAGGGTCAAAGGATGCAGTCCGTAGGCCGGTCCCGGGTGAAACCCACCAATACCGGGGCGCGCATCTTGAGCCCCTCGGTCCACTCGCTGAACTCCACAACAGCGCAGAGCCGCGGCTCGACCCAGACTGGAGACATGTCAGTCCGCCGGGGAGGGTTAATGAAGGGTGGAGTCTCACGGCTCAACCCAGGCAGGTAGGAACCGAGTTCATGCCGCTGGGCTTCGGTCAGTCCAGAGCTGACCCGGCCCAGGTAAAGAAGCCGGTCTTGGTCGTAAGCCCCTACCAGCAGGGACGCAACCCGTCCCAAGCGTTCTGTAAATCCCCCGATGGTACATAATAAGGACCGCCGTGCTTTGACCTTTCTCCAGTAACCGCTCTTCACCCCAGGAAGGTACGGGGAGTCACGCCTCTTCGCCACCATTCCCTCCAGCTCTTGACGCCGAACCGCCGCAAAGAGTCTTTTGCCGTCAGGGAAGTTTTCCGTAAGATGCAGGTTATCAGCCTCAGGCAGTACCTCCCGCAGGGTTTCCTGCCGGTTTGTCCAGGGCTCCCGGCAAAGGTCTTGGTGGCCGTCATAAAGGATATCAAAAATGGTGTAAACCACCGGTATCTCCTTCCTCAGGCGCCGTACGGTCACCCGGTCTGCGGCCAAATCGCGGCGGAGGATACGGCTGAAGCTCGGTTTTCCTTCCCGGTCCAGGACCACCATTTCCCCGTCCAGGACCACGCCTCGTCCCTTGAAGAGTTTCTCCAGAACCTCCACGATTTCTGGGTATTGTTCGGTGCGGGCCCGCAGGTTGCGGTTTTGGAGGATAACCTCGTCACCAACCAGGGCCAAGATCCGGACCCCATCCCATTTCACCTGAAAGGCAAACCCCGGGTCGCTGAAGGGTTCCCGCCAGCCGACGGGCTCCATGGGACGCAACGACCACGGTAGAGCCCGGAAGGAATCTTGGTTTTTCGCCTTCTCACGGTCGATTCAGACTTACCCCCTCCAGGGCCTTCTCCCTTTGCCTTTCAGCCCTTGTAACCTCAAGGCTGGCCCGAAGTGCCTCCATGAGGTCGACGACCTTCCCGGTTTCTGCCACGGGGGCCACCTCTTCGACCTCAGCTCCCTTTATTTTCTCGTGGATAACCCGGAGCAGGGCTTCGCGGTATTTGTCCGTGTACTTGGCAGGGTCGAAGCGGGCGCTAAGGTTTTGCACCAGGTTCTCAGCCATCTCGATTTCCCTCGGGTCCAGGGATACCTCCTCCCTGGTTCCCACCAGTTCCTTGGCCGAGCGAATTTCGTCCGGGTAAAACATCGTCTCCATGACCAGGGTTCCGTCCCGGTATGTCCTGACGGCTGCCAGGGATTCCCGGGAACGGATGATCACCTTGGCAATGGCAATTTTCCCGGTGTTTTCCATTACCCGGTGGAGCAGGAAGTAGGGTTTAACACCCCCATCGGCTGGTTCTAGGAAGTAGGTTTTGTCGTAGTAGACCGGGTCGATTTCCCCCAGGTTGACAAAGTCAACAATATCAATGGTCCGGGTTGTTTTGAGGGGAATCCTTTCGAAGTCCTCGTCCCTCAAAACTACGTAGCGGCCTTTTTCATACTCGTATCCACGCACAATCTCAGGAGCAGCAACCTCCCGTTCACAGGCCGGACACCACTTCATGTACCGGATTGGGGTACTACATTCCGCGTGCAGGTAACTGAACTTCACGCTCTTGCGTTCCGTGGCTGCGTAAAGACGAACCGGGATGTTCACCAAGCCAAAGCTGACAGCACCCTTCCATAAGGCCCGCATTGTATCCCCCCGTTAATGCCCCTGCCGTCACCCATGGCGGCAACCCAAAGTACGAAAACCAGGAACAAACCGGTAGCTGTAGTCTCTATGAGGGGTGCCACCGAAGGGGTAGGCGCGGGCTTCCTGGGCGGCCACCAGCAAAAGAGTTCAAGAACCGCAGGCGGCGGAGAACCAGCCCCAGCCACCTGTGTGAGCCCGGAGGGCGAGTTTATGGCTGCGGCCCGCGGCCGCCGGGGTTCATGACAACTATACGGTGGAACCAGTATTTTCGGACTAGGCGAACGGCCGCACCACGGCGACGTGGCTTTTAAGTCGGGTTGATACCGTGCCCGGGAACAGCTTCGTTCCCTGCCTCAGCCTTTTCACCACCCTGGTCGGGTCCCCTGAGACCCAACCGGTCCAGTACCTGGGGCGCCAGGTCAACCAGCCGGTCGATGACAGCCGTCCTGCCGACCGACAGGAGACGGACTTGTCCCTGGCCGACCACGAGAAACCCTACCGGGCAAACGCTGACCCCGGCACCACTACCACCGCCAAACGGAAAACCGGCCTGCTCCCTTTCCTCGTTATCAGCACTGGCCCCTCCCTCGTATTCACCACCACCAGCCGCAAAGCCAAAGGCCACCCTGGACACGGGAATGATTACAGTCCCATCCTGGGCCTCAACCGGGTCGCCGACGACGGTATTGACGTCCACCATTTCTTTGATGCTCTCCATGGCGGTCTTCATCAATCCCTGGATTGGGTGCTCTGGCACCATCCCTCCACCTCCTCGTTTTCAACCAAAGGTACTGCCTGGGAAGACTAACCAAGAACCTTAGCATCACGATCATAATATGGCCGGTGCGCACCTCAAATATGCAGTGAAGGTCGATGCTTAGATCCCTGGTGTTAAATTCAGGAATGACCCGGATCAAGGTACTATCACGCCGGGCCGGAATCAACCGGTTCTGCTTCAAGAAGCCAATAACCATCCCCTTAACCGCCCACGCCGCTCCCGCGGCTGGGCCGGTACGTCCGGCCTCGCCGAGCCCGAGGCGGGTTTCCCATCTCAGGTAGCGCCAACTGAGCCGGGTAAGAAAGTACTTGATGAGCCTGCGGTTATCCCTGACCCATTCCACGGCAAAAGCCAGGGTCTTCAGACCGTGCTTGAGACGCCCGTAGGCTGGGACAGGGCCCGGTTCAGCCTCGAAAAGGGGAATCCGACCTTTAAAGGGCCAGGGCAGGGTGAAGCTTTGTTCTTTCCTCATTCGGAGGGGGATTTTCCGGCGTAGACCCAAAAGATCATAGAAGGTTGTCACCTTAACTTCCAGGTCCTGGGTCCCGTTTTGATAGCGGTACTTGAAGTTGAACTTAACGGGTAAAAAGTAAACTGCAGTGAGAATAACCACCAAGCCAACCAGGTATAAAACCAAAAGCAAGGTCTGAGACAACGGTTCCACCTCCGGGAGAACCAGCCTCAGACCTATTCTTCCAAAACCCACCAGAACTATACACCAATCCTATCTTCTTCCTGGGGATCAGCTTACATCTTCTAGTTTGCCCCTTTTCTTGTCCCCAGCAGTCTTTTCCGTTACGAATTCCCGAAGCGGGGGGAGCTCGTCCAGGTTATCCAGGCCAAAATACTCGAGGAACTGCCTTGAGGTGCCGTAGAGGATGGGGCGCCCGGGTACATCCTTACGACCTACCTCCTGGATCAGGCGCCGGTCCAGGAGGGTTCTAATGGAACTATCAACCTTGACGCCGCGGATGGCCTCGATTTCTGATTTGGTTACCGGCTGCCGGTACGCAATAATCGCCAGGGTTTCCAGGGCAGCCGGAGTCAAGGGAGAGGGACGCGGCAGGTCCAGCTTGGCCACGTAGGGGTCATACTGCGGACGGGTACAGAGACGGTAGCCACCCGCTACCGACTTCAACTCGAAACCATGGCCGGCGGCGTCGTAATTCCAGCGCAACTGGCGCACCAACTCTTCTACCTTTTCTGGAGTAGTCTCCAGGATGTATGCCAGCTTCTTTGGGGTCAGGGGTTCGGCGGCAGCCATCAACAAAGCCTCCAGGATGGGAAGCATTTTCCTGGTCTCCACCGGTACGACCTCCTTTGTTCGGCCCTTAACTCACAGTTAACAGCCTCGTGCCAACCGGCCCATCTATCCCTTTCTCCACGACAAAATCACTCAGAACACGCCAGCTCATTCTGTAAGAAGTCCTGCTGGGCACGAATCCAGGCCATCTCCTCTAGCTCGTCCTGCTTGTCCCAATCCTTGGCTCTTCAGGAAAGGTCTTTTTCCTTTCTAAATTCACAGGGGGTGATCAAAATCTCACCAAAACACCCTGACTGTTGGGCCCGCACCCGTCGCTGGCGGATAAGTTCTAAAAGGGCAAGAAAGGTAATCACCGTCTCCTCGCGGCAGGAACCCGGTCCCAACAACCGGCTGAAAAGGAGGGCAGCACCAGTTCTTTTGACCCGCTGCCATAACTCCCAGACCTTTTCTTTGAGGGTAAACCGGTCCCGGTAGATCTCTGCAATGCGCGAGGCCTGCTCCCGCATCAGGGCCAAGAACTGTCCCGCCAGGTTCGCAAGAGTAAGGTTCTTTACCGCAGGTAAAACCGCTTCTTGCACGCCGGGGGAATGATTGGTGGGATAGTAGCGGCGCCTCTGGGTTTCCTCCAGTCCCTGAAGCTTTTCAGCTGCCTCCTTATACACCTTGTACTCTACCAGCCGGCGGACCAGCTCATCCCGGGGGTCAGGTCCTTCTTCTTTCTCTTCGGTCTCGTCCTCCACCTGGTCCTCACGGTGGGCCGGAAGGAGCATCCTGGCCTTAATCTGCATCAGGGTCGCCGCCATAACCAGGAACTCGCTGGCGATATCTAGGTCCAGTTCACGCATGGCCCTTAGGTACTCCAGGTACTGGTCGGTAATCCGGGCAATGGGGATGTCGTAAATATTCAGCTCCTGGGTTTCGATGAGGTGAAGGAGCAGCTCAATGGGACCTTCAAAATTGTCGAGGACGATTTTATAACCCACCGGTCCAGGTGCCTCCTGCCCTTCAGCTGATCTTCATGGCCTCCCTCACCTCTTCCAGGGTTTCTTGCGCCACTTTACGGGCCTTTCTGGCCCCCTCGAAAAGGATTTCGTCCACCAGTTCCGGGTGGGCCTCCAGTTGGCGCCGCTTCTCACGTACAAGCTGGGTGGCCTCGATGACCCGTTCAGCCAACCGCTTTTTACAATCCACACAACCGATCCCGGCTCGGCGGCATTCAGTGGATATCTCCTGGGTTTCAGGTTCGTTAAAGATACCATGGTAGGTGTAGGCTACACAGACCTCGGGACGACCCGGATCGTTTCGCCGCTGGCGTTGGGGATCGGTAATCATGGAGAGGATTCTCGCCCGTACCTCCTCCGGCTCGGCCCCGAGCGGAATTTCGTTACCATAGCTTTTACTCATTTTTCGTCCGTCAACACCAGGTAGCAGCTGGACTTTGTTGAGCTTGGCCTGGGGCTCCAGCAGTACCTCCCCGTAAAGGTGGTTAAAACGGCGCACGATTTCCCTGCAGAGTTCCAGGTGAGGCAACTGGTCCTCCCCAACGGGCACCGTGTCGGCCTTATAAAGGCTGATGTCAGCCGCCTGAAGGACGGGATACCCGAGAAACCCGTAATTGGTCAGGTCCCTCCCCTCGAGCTGGCGCAGCTGTTCCTTGTAGGTGGGGACACGTTCCAGCCAGCCCAGGGGCGTGATCATGGACAGAAGAAGATGCAGTTCCGCATGTTCCTTGACATGGGATTGAACCAGAATGACACTCTTTTCCGGGTCCAAGCCAGCCGAAAGAAAATCAATGGCCAGCTGGCGAACATTTTCCCGGATTCGGCTCGTATCCTCGTAATCTGTGGTCAGGGCATGCAAGTCAACGATCCCGTAATAGCATTCGTATTCATCCTGTAACTGGACCCAGTTTTCCAAGGCCCCCAGGTAGTTTCCCAGGTGCAGGCGTCCTGTTGGGCGCATCCCGCTGAAGATACGTCCTTTCGGCATCGACAACCTCTCCTTTCCACCCTTGATACCCGTCCTCAAAACGGCACCACCAGACCTGCCAGCCTTTCAATCACAGTCAGAAGCCCCCTGACCATTGGCCACATAATGGCACCCACCACGCCGGTATAAATGGCAACCAGGAGAATAACCCACCCGTAAGGCTCAAGCTGCTGGAAGCTCAGGGCCTGCCGGGTTGGAAGAATACTCATTAACACCTTCGACCCATCCAGGGGTGGAATGGGAATCAGGTTAAAAACACTCAACAAGACATTGTACAAGGCAGTCAGGTTGAGAATCGTCCACCCGGTGGATCCGAAGGGGAAAAGACCCAGGCGCAGGAGAATGACCACCAGCAGAGCCATGACCATGTTGCTCACCGGACCAGCCAGGGAAACCAGAAAGACACCCCTGCGCCGGTCCTGGAAATAGAAAGGGTTGATCTGAACCGGTCTTGCCCAACCGAACTGGAAGATCCAGAGCATGAGGAGACCGATGGGGTCCAGGTGGGCCAACGGGTTCAGGGTCAGTCTTCCCGTTGCACGCGGCGTCGGGTCACCTAGAGCATCCGCCGTGCGGGCATGAGCATACTCGTGAACAATGATGGCTATTAACAGGGCCGGTACACGTAACAACAGATTCCCCAGACTCAAGGGCTTAATCTCCTTTCCTCCGGCTGCGTCCGGACAGGTAATCGAGGGCTACGCGGATTTGACCAGCCGCGTCGGGAGCATCACCATCCAGTAGAGCCCACTGGGCCCTCTTGAGGGCCTCGCCCAGCACCGGCCCCGGATGGCACCCTGCCGCCAGCAGGTCAGTCCCGTCTATCTCCAGTTCCTGAAACCGCAGGGTGGACCAGAAAAGACTGAGCCGCCTGAGAACAACCTCCGACGGAGCCATCACGGCCAGGTAGAGGACACCCTCTGGCGGCAAACCCTCTAGGAGGCGGTACAGCCGGCTCCTCTTGATCTCTTTCTGCCCTAACATGCGAAGCAATTCCGGTCCCTCGAGAGCGAGGGATTCGGACCGTTTAACCTCCCCGGGAGACAAACCGAGCCGCCGGTAGAGAACTTGACGTTGGGATTCCGGCCATCCGGAGCTCAGGATGCCAAGGGAAACCAGGAAAACGCTTACTTCACCCTTGATGTCCATGCCCAAAAAAGCCGCCCGTTCCCGGACGTTCTTGAGTCGGTGCATGTTTTCCCAGGCCGGGCTTCTGCCTGCGGCAAAAATGGCCCGGTCCACCCCCAGGCTCTTCAGGTGCTGCACGGCCCGGTCTGGATTTTCATCCTCCAGCATGAGCTGAAGTTCCCGCCTGAGCCGGTCCGCGCCCAGGTACGCAACAAAGCCACCGGCCACACAGCCTTCAGCCATCCGCCGGGTTGTCTCCTCCAACTGAAAACCAAACCTGGCAGCATAACGGGCGGCCCGGAAGAGCCTGGTGGGGTCGTCTATAAAGCTGCGCGGGTGAAGAATTCGGATCAGGCCCCGGTGGAGGTCCTCCAGGCCCCTGAAAGGGTCCAGAAGACGACCAAAGGACACGGGGTCCAAAACTACCGCCATGGAGTTAATGGTGAAATCACGCCGCCCCAGGTCTTCTTGGATGTCACCGGTTGGTTCCACCTCCGGCAGCCGGCCAGGATACGGGTACCGTTCGCGGCGGGCGGTGGCGATGTCCACACGTTTTCCATCAGAAAACAAAATGGTGGCGGTCCCGAATTCGGTGGTCTTCACGAGCCTCGTACCATCACACCGGGAAACAAGTTGCTCGGCCAAGGCCGGCCCGTTCCCAACCACAACCAGGTCCAGGTCAAGAGGTGTCAGACCCAGGAAGAGGTCCCGCACAACCCCCCCCACGGCATAGAGGTCCCATCCAAGATCCCGGGCCAGTGTTCCAGCCTGGCGCAGAAACCAGGACCATTCCAACCGGCCTAAGGCAGCCTCCACACTGGGCCGGATGTTATCCTTCATAAGATTATTACCCCCACCGGGATGGGAACATCTAAGACGCGGTCTCCCATAGGATTCCCTGTTCGTCCCTGGTTAATTATAACACAGGATGTCGGTAAAGGCGATAGGCCCTGGGACGGTACCATTTTTCGGACCTGTGCCCCATGCTGCCTCCGAAGCGGCGGCACCACGGAGGATGAAAATCAGGAACAAGCCGGTTCCTGCAGACAGCATAAGGGGGTGCAAAGGAAGTGGACAGGCGCCGGCTTCCAGAGGGGCGGTCAGCCAACGAGTTCAAGAACCGCAGGCGGCTGAGGACCGGCCACGGGCACGTATCTGGGCCTGCAGGCTGAGTTTGTGGCTGCGGCCCGGAGCCGTCGAGGTTCATTACAAACTTACGGTGAGCGTAACACCGCGAAGGAAGGCCGGTGCCGTCGGGACATTTTCATAGAAGTGCTCCATGCCGCCACAAAGGGCGGCACCACGAAGCATGAAAATTCGAAGCTGTATTCAGCGGCCCCTTGATCCG